>Ga0137355_1000039_pt1 | contig 19188 bp, 14 predicted proteins | sample EasRivERMLT800_2_FD_104763 | JGI IMG/M metagenome (GOLD analysis project Ga0137355, IMG submission 104763) | Soil microbial communities from meander-bound floodplain in the East River, Colorado, USA - East River MetaG ERMLT800_2 | ecosystem: Environmental > Terrestrial > Soil > Floodplain ... | reverse complement strand
ATCGAATATCTTAATCACGATACGTTGACGGACATTATCAGTTTTGATTATTCTGTGGGCAATGAATTGAATGGTGATATTTTTATATCTACAGAACGTGTTGCCGACAATGCAAAGGATTTTAATGTTGATTTTGGTACCGAATTAAGACGTGTATTGGTTCACGGTGTACTTCACTATTGTGGATACAAAGACAAAAGCGAGAGTGATGAGCTTTTAATGCGCTCTAAGGAGGACGAGAAGTTGGCTATGTTTCACGTGGAACACTAATTTAGTAGTCTTAATTTTTTTATAATGTTTCACGTGGAACATGGAGAATGATATAATTTTGCAATCAATTTATTTTTAAAGCAGACATTAAAAGATATCTATAAAAAAGCGTTTCACGTGGAACATATAGAACGATATATTTTTACAATCCGATTATTAAATAGTAAAAATGTATTTAAGGTATTATGTTTCACGTGGAACATATAAAAAGGAAATGTTCGGTTTAATTTTTAAATCGAAAAATTAATAAAGAATAAAAAATGTTTTTAGAAGAATACGATGTGATAGTTGTTGGTGCGGGGCATGCTGGTTCAGAAGCCGCCGCAGCTGCCGCTAATTTGGGTTCGAAAACTTTGTTGGTTACAATGAGTTTGCAAAACATCGCACAGATGTCTTGTAATCCCGCTATGGGCGGAATTGCAAAAGGGCAGATTGTTCGTGAGATTGACGCTTTGGGTGGGTATTCCGGAATTGTTTCCGACAGGACTGCGATTCAATTTAAGATGTTGAACAAGTCTAAAGGTCCCGCAATGTGGTCGCCAAGGGTACAAAGTGACCGCATGCGTTTTGCTGAAGAATGGCGAATGATGTTGGAAGGAACGCCTAATCTTGATTTTTACCAGGAAATGGTAAAAGGTTTGATTATCGAAAACGGAAAAATAAAAGGGATACGTACTTCGCTTGGAGTGGAGATTAAAGCAAAGTCGGTTGTGTTAACCAACGGAACTTTTTTGAACGGATTGATTCATATCGGGGATAAACAATTTGGCGGAGGAAGAGCGGGCGAGAGTGCCGCATATGGAATCACCGAAGATTTAGTGCAAGCCGGTTTTCAGGCTGGCCGAATGAAGACAGGAACACCTCCGCGAGTAGATGGACGTTCTTTGGATTATTCTAAAATGAATGAAGAAAAAGGAGATGCTAAGCCAGATAAATTTTCGTATTCTGATATTACAAAACCATTGGCTTTTCAAAAGTCCTGTCATATGACTTATACTTCTCTTGACGTACATGATATTTTAAGAGAGGGATTCGATCGTTCGCCAATGTTTAACGGTAGAATAAAAAGTATTGGCCCGCGATATTGTCCATCTATCGAAGATAAAATTAATCGATTTGCTGATAAGGAACGCCATCAGTTATTTGTGGAGCCCGAGGGTTGGAATACCTGCGAGGTTTATGTAAACGGTTTTTCGACTTCGCTTCCGGAGGATATACAATTTAAAGCATTGCGTTCTGTCGTAGGTTTTGAAAACGTAAAATTCTTTCGTCCCGGTTATGCTATCGAGTATGATTATTTTCCGCCGACACAATTGAAACATACACTGGAAACCAAATTGGTTGAAGGGCTTTATTTCGCTGGACAAATAAATGGAACAACGGGTTATGAGGAAGCCGCATCCCAAGGTTTAATGGCCGGGATTAATGCGCATTTGAAAGTACACGAAAAAGCGCCATTAATTTTGAAAAGAGATGAAGCCTATATTGGGGTCCTGATTGACGATTTGATTACCAAAGGGACTGAAGAACCATATAGAATGTTTACTTCACGTGCAGAGTACAGAACCTTGCTTCGCCAGGATAATGCCGATTTTAGACTAACACCGATGTCTCATGAAATTGGTTTGGCCTCGGAAGCCCGTCTGCGTCGTATGGAACACAAATTGAATGAATCTGAAAAAATGGTTGCTTTCTTCAAAGAAACGAGTGTTTCTGTTGCAGAGGCAAATCCTATTTTGGAAGCAAAAGACACAGCACTTATTACCCAAGGCGATAAAATGTTTAAAGTTTTTTCTCGTCCACAAATTGATCTGGACGACATAATGAAGTTTGAAAAGGTTAAGGATTATATTGCTGAAAACAATTTGGATCAGGAAATTTTGGAGCAAGCAGAAATACAAGTGAAGTATTCCGGTTATATCGAAAAGGAAAGGAACAATGCCGATAAATTGACACGTCTGGAAGAAGTAAAAATTCCGGATAATTTTGATTACAATAAAATCAAATCGATGTCAATTGAAGCAAAGCAAAAGTTAAGCAAGATTCGTCCGGTAACTATTTCTCAAGCATCTCGTATTAGCGGTGTTTCGCCAAGCGATGTTTCGGTGCTGTTGATTTATATGGGACGATAGATTTGCGTTTTTTAAACTTCGTATAGTTATGGATTTTGTACAAAAAACAAATTTATCTGAAACAGAAAAACAAGCGGTTTGCAAGCTTTGGAATCAGGAATACCCTAAACAAATAAGTTATGTTTCTGTTAGCGATTTCGACGCATATTTAAATCGATTAGGAGAAGCAAAACATTTTTTAGTTTATGATCAGGGCAACGATGTAAAAGGTTGGGCTTTTACTTTTGTCAGAGAGTCCGAAAAATGGTTTGCGATACTTCTCGATGAGAAAATACAGGGACGGGGACTTGGAAGCAGGTTGCTTTCGGAATTGAAAAAAGTAGAAACCAAATTAAACGGTTGGGTGGTGGATCATGATCGTGATGTAAAGCAAAACGGAAACAGCTATCTGTCGCCATTGTCTTTTTATCTAAAAAACGATTTCTTAATTTGTAATGAGACCAGAACGGAAACTGAATTTATATCGGCCGTAAAAATTACATGGTGTCAGATTTAATATTCAATTCCTTTTGTTCCACGTGAAACTACGTTATCAAGCCTTATGGTTGTTGGATAACTGTTAAATAAAAAAATAATAATCCTGAAAGTGTTTCGATACATTTTCAGGATTTAGCATAATAATCAAATACAATAAATTTATTAATGGACATTTCAAATAAAAAGCATTTTTTGACGGTTACGGATTATTCGGTTTCTAAAGAAATTTTTGATTTATATCATGATGAGCATCTTGATATGTTAATTACATTTCCTCAACCCAGTTTAGATAACTTAGGTAAATATTACGAAAGCGCGGATTATATTTCGCATACTGATTCTAAACGGTCTTTTTTTGAAAAAGCATACCATGCGGTCAAAAGCATCGCTTTAAAAAATAAATTGAATTTAATAAATTCTCAACAACCGCAAAAAGGAAGGATTTTGGACATCGGTGCGGGCACCGGTGATTTTTTGTCTGTCGCCAAACAAAATGGTTGGCAAACGGTAGGGGTGGAGCCAAGTGATAAAGCCAAAGCCATTGCAATTCAAAAAGGAGTTTCTTTTGTCGAAAATACCAGCGAACTTGAAAGTAATTCTTTTGACGTTATTTCGATGTGGCACGTTTTGGAACACGTTCCAAATTTGGATACCCAGATAAAAGAACTCAAAAGAATATTAAAACCAAATGGGACGCTTATAGTCGCTGTTCCAAATTTTAAATCTTTCGATGCAAAACACTATGGCAAATTTTGGGCGGCCTATGATGTGCCGATTCATTTTTGGCATTTTTCTAAAACTGCCATAAAATTGCTTTTTGAAAAAGAAGGAATGAAACTGGAAAAAGTGCTTCCGATGAAATTTGATTCTTTTTATGTGAGTTTGCTTTCGGAAAAATACAAGACTGGGAAAATGAACTTTATCAAGGCATTTTTTATCGGCTTGCAGTCTAATTGGAAAGCCTCGAAGAATTTTGAGTATTCCTCACACATTTACATCCTCAAAAACGACTAATTCTTGCTATTTAGCCTTTTTAAGCACTTTTAAGCGACTTTTACAGACTAGACGAGCAAGATTACCTTTTTTAAAAAGAAATCAGCTGTAATAAAGGCTATGTAAGCCCTTTTTAATAGTTAAAAATTATAAAATATCAGATTGTAATAACAAAATATGATATTAAAATAAATTCCATTATTTTGAACTTTTTGTCAATCCTATTTATTTTTTTATATTTTTGTTACCAATACTTAAAAAACTTGAAATACACCAAAATGAAAAAAGCATTAGTAATTATCACCCTTTCAATTTCGCTTATAGCCTGTAATAAAACAGCAGAAGTAAAAGAAGTAAAAACAGCCTATGTTGATACTTCGGTTTTAATGAAAGATTATACAGAGGCCAAAGATCTTGAAGCAAAATATAAAGCTAAGGCTGAAGAAAAAGGAAGACAGCTTCAAGCAGAAATTGCTCGTTTCAAACAAGAAGCCGCTAATTTCCAAAGTCAGGCACAAGCCAACGGACAATCTTGGGCACAACAAAAAGGGGCTGAGTTGCAAAAAAGAGAACAACAATTGTCGTATGCTCAACAAGCATTAGCGCAACAGTTGCAACAAGAGAGTGGGAAAGAAATGGATTCTTTGGTAAATGGCGTAAAAAAATTCATTAAAGATTACGGTAAAGAAAAGGGATATTCTTATATCTATGGAACAGGAGATGCAGCGACCATTTTATATGCTGAAGAGAAATTTGATATTACAAAAGATATCGTGAAGTTATTAAACGAAAAATACAAGTCTTCAGATAAAAAAACAGAAGAAAAAAAGTAGTTTTCACTAAATAATTTTAAAAACGCCTATATCTAAATAGTTAGATTTTAGGCGTTTTTTTTGTTTCATTTTGAACAGATGTATTTTTGCTTCTAAATAAATTAAAATAGCGTCATCAAGAAAGACATGATTAAAAATATTCTAAATTAGCCTTCCTTTGTCACCGAATGGTTTTAACCTATATGCCTAATGCAAACAATTTCTGAGGCTGCCGCCTATACTTTACGTTTTATCAATCAAACACATCGCTCTGTTTTTCTTACCGGAAAAGCCGGTACCGGAAAAACGACACTTTTGCGTGAAATTATTCAAACGACGCATAAAAACACAGTAGTTGTTGCGCCTACAGGAATTGCGGCTTTGAATGCCGGCGGTGTAACGATTCATTCGATGTTTCAATTACCTTTTGGTGGATTTATTCCGGACAATTCTTCTCCGCAATTCACTGAAAATTCAAAATTTGAGACCAAAACGACATTGCGCAGGCATTTTAAAATGAGTGGTTTGAAGAAATCGGTGATTCGTAATATGGAATTGCTTATTATTGATGAAGTGAGTATGCTTCGTGCCGATTTGCTTGACGCCATGGATTTTATGATGCAAACCGTGAGAAAGAAAAGCGTTCCATTTGGTGGAGTACAAGTTTTATTTATAGGTGATTTATTGCAGTTACCACCAGTAATCCGAGATGAAGAATGGCGTACGCTGAGAAATCATTATAAGGGAAAATTCTTTTTTCATTCTCATGTAATCCAGCAAAATCCACCGTTATACATTGAATTATCCAAAATTTTCCGTCAGACTGATGATGCTTTTATTTCGGTTTTGAACAATTTACGCAACAATCAGATTTCTTCAGACGACATACAAACGCTGAATCAGTATGTACAACCGGATTTTGATTTAAAAAACAACAAAGGATATATTACTTTGACCACGCACAATTCTAAGGCCGATGCCATGAATACACAGGCTTTGGAAGATTTGAAAGGGAAATTGTCTATGTATAAACCTGATATTGTGGGTGATTTTCCCGAAAAGATTTTTCCCGTCGAAGAAACGCTTAAGCTTAAGGTAGGCGCACAGATCATGTTTGTAAAAAACGATTTGTCTTTCGACAAAAATTACTTCAACGGAAAAATGGGGATTGTAAAATCCCTCACGAGCAAAGAGATCTGGGTTCATTTTCCCGAAGAAGACAAGTCGATTGAAGTCGAAAAATACGAATGGCAGAATATTCGTTACACAGTGAATGAAATGACCAAGGAGATCGAGGAAGAAGTTCTGGGGACTTTTGTCCATTTTCCGATCAAGTTGGCTTGGGCGATTACTGTGCATAAAAGCCAAGGTTTGACTTTTGACAAAGCTGCGCTCGATGTTTCGCAAGTTTTTCTTCCCGGACAGGCTTATGTAGCATTATCGCGTTTACGTTCGTTAAATGGGCTTATTTTGCTTTCTCCGCTACGAATGAATGGCATTTCGAATGACCAGGATGTGATGGATTATGCTCAGAATAAAGCTTCCGAAGAATTTTTGGCGAATGCGTTGAAGCGCGAAACCAATAATTTTATCCATAACTATCTGAAGAACAGCTTCGACTGGAATGAATTGGCTCAAGAATGGCGCAATCACCAGTTTAGTTACGCACAAGACACCGAAAAATCAGCCAAATCGAAACAAGCGGCCTGGGCCAAAAATCAAGCTGGAGTAATCTGGCAATTGCTCGAACCTTCGTCTAAATTTCTGAATCAGCTGGACAAACTTTTTGGTACCGAAAATATAGAGTTTTCACATATTTCCGAACGGATTACCGCAGCGTTCAATTATTTCATGGCTCCTATGGATCAGTTGGTTTATGAAATCCTGTGGAAATTGGAAGAAGTAAAACGACTCAAAAAAGCCAAAACCTTTTATGATGAACTGATCGTGCTCGAAGAGTTGCAAACCAAAGCGGTTTTGCAATTGATGAAAGCCAAATTGTTAATAGAATCGGTGGTGAAGGGGGAGACCATTTCCAAAGAAAAACTGACTTCGGAAGAAATCAAGCAGTATAAAAACAAAAAACTGCAGGGATTATTGGAAGATTTCAAAAAGGCGAACATTACGCTGATCGAAGACGAAAAAGATCTGGAACGGTACACGTCTAAAAAAGCTGCTAAAAAAGAACCTAAAAAGTCAACCATTCTGGAAACGCATGAATTATGGCTTAAAAAAAATTCTATCCAGGAAATAGCGGTGATTCGAAAATTAACCCAAGAAACCATTTTGGGTCATCTGACCAAATTGATACAGTCCCAAACCATTAGAATTGCAGATGTTTTGCCAGACGATAAAATACAGCAATTGACAGAAGCCTTTATGGGCTATAAAGAAGAATCGGTTTCGGGCTTGAAGGAGCAATATGGTGACCAGTTTTCCTGGGAAGAGCTGCGAATGTTTAAGGCGAGTTTGAATGTGTAGCAAACCATGCGGTTTTACGCATTCCTGAGAAAACGGGTTTTTTTTAATTATTTTGTAAGAATTATTCAATACATTTGAAAACAATCCAAAAACACAGCTTAGTAGCGTGCAAGTACAAACTAACCTTTATGAATAAACAGAAATTAATAATATTTTTTTTAATTGCTTTAGGCTTTGCTTTTTTAGCACAGGGTCAAGTTAAATATGGTTCAAACAACGGGAAATTTTCAACAATAAACGGGACAAAAGTTTACTACGAAGAGTATGGTAGAGGAACACCATTACTTTTAATTCATGGAGGTTTTGGAAGTATTAGTGTTTTTCAAAAGATTATTCCGAAACTCGCAGAAAAATACCGTGTAATTATTCCTGATGCGCCAGGACTTGGACGTTCTGAATATGCTGGCAGCATTTTAAGTTACCAAATGTTGGCGGATTATCACTCAAAATTTATTGACAAGCTAAAATTAGACAGCGTTTATGTTATTGGCTGGAGTGACGGCGGAAATGCAGCATTAATTCTTGCAAAAAACAGACCCGACAAAATAAAAAAAATGGTTGTTTCGGGTGCAAATTATACACTTGGAGGATTTAAAAAGGAGGCTCTGGAAGAAACCAAAAACTATACAGATACTGCTTGGGTAGCAAGAGAAATGAAAGATTGGATTAAACGCTATGAAACTCTTTCACCAACGAAGGATTGGAAAAGATATGTTTCAGAAGTGGGACAGATGTGGTTTAAGGAGCAATATTTTCCAAAATCTGACTTGGAAGCAATTAAAGTTTCTACTTTGGTGGTTTATGGCGACAATGATATGTACTCTCTTGAACACGGAATAGAAATTCATAACGCAATTAAGAACAGTCAATTTTGTGTTATACCAAATTGTACGCATGAAGGCGTGTTTTGGGAAAAATATGAATCTATTATTCAATTATCGATCGACTTTTTTATTGGGAAATAAAAAGAACAAAAATATCTGTATAAACAACGCTAGCTGTTGCCTTTACTTTGTAGAAAACGATATAAAAAAGAACCTCGCTTACGTTTTTTAAGCGAGGTTCTTTTTGGTATTATAAAATTTAGATTTTTCTATAGCGATTCTATCAAAATCCACGCATCGGGATTCTGTTTTTCCTGAATTTCAGTTGTTGCTTTTTCCGCTTCGGCAAAAGTGGCATAACTTCCATAAAGAACAGGGTATAGTCCGTTTTTGTTAAGACCGATACGTCTGGCTTTATATCCTAAAGCTATTAAATCGTTATATACTTTTTCTGCATTTTCTTCACTTCTGAAAGCTCCCGCCATGATATGGTAGGACATTTTAGCTTCTTTTTCCGATTTTACCGAAAGGGTTACTGCCGGTATTGGAGTTTGAATAAAAAAGGTCGCTTCCTGAATTTTATTTTGCACCTGCTTTTGAACAGATGTTTCGACCACTAAAGTTTCTGTGGAAATTTGGTTTTGGTACAACGGATATCCGATGCTGCCGGTTACGGCCAATCCCAATACGAAAATGGCTGCGTATTTTAAGTAAGAGTTTCCTTTTGTTGGCTCAGTAAACAATTCAACCGTCTCTTTTTCTTCAATCGCCTCCAATTGTTTTTCAAAAATTTCTCTTTTTACAATTGGCGAAACAAATGGGCTCAATCCGAAGGACTGGGTCAAATAGTTCTTTTGCTCTTGAGGGGTGAAAATTGGGTTCTTGTCTTTATTTAATCGAATATCACCAACATTCTTTATTGAGAAAAAACCTTTTTCTTCAAGTTCTTTTTTCCATTGTAACACTTCATACTGAATAGCGCTCACTGCGTAATCATATGAAGTTTTTTCGGCTTGCGCAATATGATTGGCCAATAAGCCATCGTTGTTCTTTACATAGGAATTAAATGAAATCATCTTTTTTGGAGGAAAAAATGAATTTGAGCTTTCAATTACTTGTGCCGATTGGATTTCGGTCAAAAAAGCACCGAAACCAGGAACGGTAACACACTGATAACGGTATAAAAGCTGGGCGATGTAAGGTTCGATTTTCATAGTAACAAAGTTAGGCAACGAAATAAGTTATCAAAATTTTATTCACAATTTTTATTAACAATCTATTTTAAATTTTATATATTTCAATTTCAAATAGTTATTAAATCAGTGCGCTTTATTTTTTTTAGGGGAAAGGTCAATTTTTATTCAGAAAAGATCAAATTTGGGCTTTTATGATTATGTTTTTTGTAGTTCTTTTTGGAATAAAAAATTAAGTGACAGATCGAGAGTTAAGAATCGGATAGAATTATAAAATATGTTAGAACAGGAATTATTTCATTTATTGGCGCTGCAAAGGGTAGAAGGGGTTGGTGATATCATTGCCAAAAAGTTACTTACGCATTGTGGTAGTGCCGAAGCGGTTTTTAAGACTAAAACTGCACAACTCGCCGCGATTGATGGTGTGGGTTCGGTACTGATAAAAAATTTAAAAGAAAAATCCGTTTTCGATAAAGCCCAAAAGGAACTTCAATTCATAGATTCAAATGCGGTTAATGCGCTTTATTTTCAGGAGGATGGTTATCCGGATCGGCTGAAACATTGTATAGACGGGCCGGTCTTGCTGTTTACTTCGGGGAATATCAATTTGAAGAACAGGAAAATAATCAGCATCGTTGGAACCCGGCAAATCACTTCCTATGGCACGGAGTTTTGCAGAAAACTGATTGAAGATTTAGCCCCGCTGGATCCCATTATCGTGAGTGGCTTTGCTTATGGGGTTGATATTGTGGCGCATCAATTGGCGATGGAGCATAACTTGCAGACCATCGGTGTGGTAGCACATGGATTGAATCAGATTTATCCGAGTGCGCACAAAAAATATGTTGCTAAAATGGAACAAAACGGCGGATTCATTACCGAGTTTTGGAGTTCATCGAATCCGGACAAAGAAAATTTTGTCCGTAGGAACCGAATTGTAGCGGGGATGTCCGAGGCAACAATCGTTGTAGAATCAGCAGATAGAGGAGGTTCACTTATCACGGCAAACATGGCCAATGATTACAACCGCGATGTTTTTGCCGTTCCGGGCCGGACCACCGACAAATACAGTCAGGGATGCAATAACCTGATTAAAACCCAAAAGGCGAATGTGCTTACCAGCGCCGCCGATTTGATTTATATGCTGAATTGGGATTTGGAGAAGGAAAAGAAACCCGTGCAAAAACAATTGTTTGTCACGCTAGACCGGGACGAGCAAAAAGTGTATGACCACTTGTTGAAAAACGGAAAGGAATTGCTGGACAGTATTGCCTTGCAGTGCGATTTCCCTATCTACAGAATTTCAGGTTTGCTGTTGAATATGGAATTGAAAGGCGTGATTCGACCTTTGCCGGGGAAATTGTTTGAGGCGATTTAAAAAATTTTAACCGCAAAGTGCGCAAGGTATTTTAGCAAAGCACGCAAAGAATTGCTAGATAAATTAATCCTTAGCGTTCCTAGCGAAGTCTTTTGCGAACCTTGCGGTTAAATAAAAGTATTTTTAATTATTTTAAAGCGTTAAAAAGTATCTCGACAGGGTGAAGTGCCGTTTTTCCTGTTCCGTCCGAAATTTGATGCCTACAACTCGTTCCTGAGGCCGAAATTATTGTGGCTTCTTGTTCGGATCGAATCGTTGGAAACAAAACCAGTTCACCAATTTTCATCGAAATGTCATAATGTTCGGCTTCGTAACCGAAGGATCCGGCCATACCGCAACAGCCGCTTGGGATATTCAGCACGGTATAATTTTTTGGCAATGATAATATTTTCTTCAACGGAACCAATGAAGACAAGGCTTTCTGGAAACAATGCCCGTGCATGCGAACACGTTCTTCCTTATCCGTAAAAGCTTTCTCCGAAATTCGGCCTTCCTCTAATTCCTTGGCTAAAAATTCTTCGATAAGCAAAGTTCTTTCAGCAAATTGTTTGGCCTTTGTTTTTAACTCACCTCTGCACAACGCCGGATATTCGTCTCTAAAAGACAAAATAGCCGAAGGTTCAATTCCTACCAAAACAGCATTGGCTGGAATGTGCTTGTGGAATGCTTTTGTATTTGTTTCTGCAATTTTGCGCGCCTCTTTCAACATTCCTTTCGAAAGGTAGGTTCTTCCGCTGATGCCAATTGCCGGGATTTCGACTTTGTATCCCAAGTGATTGAATAATTTGACGGCGGTTTGCCCTATTTCGACATCATAATAATTCAGAAATTCATCATTGTACAAATAGACCGTTCCGTTTATGAAATCGCCGGTTTGTTTATGGTTTTTCATCCATTTGGCAAAAGTGATCTTGTGCATCAAAGGAAGCTTGCGTTCTACGGCGAATCCTGTTGCTTTTTTTATAAAATTCCCCAAAAATCCTTTGGTGGACAGATTATAAATCCCGGGAAAATTAGAAAATAGCTTGTTTATTTTCGGGGTGTTTCCAATCAGTCTCGAACGAAATTTCACTCCATTTTTATCATGGTATTGTTGCAAGGTTTCCGCTTTTAGTTTGGCCATGTCCACATTCGACGGGCATTCGGATTTACATCCTTTGCAACTCAAACAAAGATCGAGCACCTCAAGAAGCCCTTCATCATCAAATCGATTTTCTTTTGTGGAGTTCGTTATCGTTTCGCGAAGCATATTGGCTCGGGCGCGGGTGGTATGCTTTTCATCGCGGGTAGCCATATAACTCGGGCACATGGTGCCACCACTTTTTTCTGTTTTTCTGCAATCCCCGGAGCCGTTACACATTTCGGCGGCACGAAGTATTCCGTTGTTATCGGAAAAATCAAAATAGGTTTCCGGCATCGGCGTGTCTTGTCCCGGAGTGTATCTCAGCGAACTGTCCATTGGCGGCGTGTTCACAATTTTACCCGGATTAAAGATTCCCCACGGATCCCATGTGTGCTTTACTTTTTGAAACAGCTCATAGATTTCTTCTCCCAACATCAAAGGAATAAATTCCCCTCTAAGTCTTCCGTCACCGTGTTCCCCACTAAGTGAGCCTTTATATTTTTTGACTAAATGTGCAATATCTGTGGCTATAGTTCTAAAAAGAACCGCACCTTCTTTGGTTTTTAAATCGATGATCGGACGCAGGTGCAATTCTCCGGTGGCCGCATGGGCATAATGCACACAATTCAGATTTCGTTCATGTAAAATAGCATTGAACTCTTCGATGAAATCGGGCAAATCATTTACATCAACTGCCGTGTCCTCTATCACCGCGACGGCTTTGGCGTCTCCGGGAATATTGGACAACAGCCCCAATCCCGCTTTTCTAAGGTTCCAAACTTTATTGGTGTCTTCGCCAAAAACAATCGGGAAATAGTACCCCAGATTTTTGGCGCGCATTTGTTCCTCCATCGCCTTGGCAATTTCCAGGATTTCTTCTTGAGAATCGCGTAAAAATTCCACCGCCAAAATCGCTTTTGGATCCCCTTGAACAAAGAATCTGTTCTTGCTTTGTTCTATATTTTCCTTGGTGCATTCCAGGATATAATGGTCGATAAGTTCTACGCTATCGGGTTTAAACTTTAGCGCTTCCAAATTGGCTTTCAGCGATTCATTGATGCTTTCGCAGTGCACGCAAATCAAGGCGGCATACGGCTTTAAGGCATCAACCAAATTCAGTTTTATTGCGGTTGAAAAAAACAATGTCCCTTCCGATCCCGCAATTAATTTACAGAAATTAAATTTTTCGTCTTTAGTTCCAAAGGGTTTGCTGTCGGCCAATAAATCCAAAGCATAACCTGTATTTCTTCTTGGGATTGATTTTTTTGGGAACTGCTCGTCAAATAAATCTCGGTTTTTGACATCCGATAAAATTTCCTTTGCCTGTAGGTAAATGGACTGTTCCAGCTCGCTCACTACATTTATGCCGTTGCATTTATCTTCGAATTCTTCATTGGTCAACGCCCCGAAAGTGACTTCGTTTCCATCGGCCAGAAAACCTTTGATTTCCAACAAATGCTCGCGCGTTGATCCATAAACAACAGATCTTGCGCCGCAAGCGTTATTGCCCACCATTCCGCCAATCATGCAACGATTACTGGTTGATGTTTCGGGACCAAAGAATAATTTAAACGATTTCAGGTGAATATTAAGTTCGTCACGAATTACGCCCGGTTCTACCCAAGCAGTTTTGTTGGTTTGGTCAACTGAAAGAATTTTGGTAAAATGTTGCGATATATCGACAACAATCCCATTACCTACCACTTGTCCGGCGAGCGAAGTACCTGCCGCTCTGGGAATAATACTTGTGCCATTTTCGCGGGCAAACGCAATTATTTTCTGAATGTCGGCTGCGGTTTTTGGTACGGCTACCGCCAACGGCATTTCCTTGTACGCACTGGCATCCGTTGCATATAAAGTGCGCATGGTTTTGTCAAAATACAATTTACCGTCTAATTGCGCAGCTAAACTTTGAAGATCCATTTTGTTTTTTTTAAGTAATTAAGCACCGTTTTGAAATGAAAACGATGCTTAATTTTATAATGATTTTAATAAAGAATCCTGTAACGAATGGTATTCGGAATCTTTTTTAATTTTTTCTCTAACTCTTTATTGTGTAGATTGTCTATATCTGTAATTACGTAGCCCATTTGTTCGTTTGTTTTTAGATACTGACCCAAAATATTGTTGTCATAATCCGCAAGGATGGTATTGATCTGTGCCAATATTCCTTTTACATTTTCATGAATATGCATGATACGATGCGCACTTTGCAATTCCGGAAGTTGAATTTCCGGTAGATTCACACTACCGTAAGTTGTTCCCGTATTGATGTATTGAATTATTTTTCGAGCCACATAATTACCAATATCAAACTGCGCTTCTTCGGTACTTCCGCCAATGTGCGGTGTCAAAATCACATTAGACATTCCGCGTAACTCTGACACAAATGGTTCTTCATTGTTGCTTGGTTCTTCAGGAAATACATCCACAGCTGCGCCACGAACTCTGCCATTTTTTAAATTTTCGGTCAAAGCATTAATATCCACGACATGACCTCTGGAAAGATTCATGAAGATCACTCCGTTTTTCATGTATTCGAAAGATTCGGCGTTGATTAGGTTGGCATTGCTTTTACGGCCATCAACATGAAGCGAAACGACATCCGATAAAGCCAACAATTCTTTCAATGAAGAACATTTCTTGGCATTCCCAAGGGCTAATTTATCGACGATATCATAAAAATAGACTTTCATCCCAAGTGCTTCCGCAATGACGGAAAGTTGTGATCCAATGCTTCCATAACCAACAATTCCTAGTTTCTTGCCACGAATTTCTACACTATTTTCGGCCGATTTATCCCAAACACCCTCGTGCATTTTTTTGCTTTTTTCGAATGTGTTTCGAACCAACATAATCATTTCTCCGATGGCCAATTCCACTACTGAACGGGTGTTGCTGTAAGGCGCATTGAATACTGCCACACCTTTTTGGCTGCAGAGTTCCAAATTCACCTGATTGGTGCCGATGCAAAAGGTTCCGATGGCATGCAGTTTATTGGCATGGTCCAAAACTTTTTGTGTGACTTGGGTTTTCGAACGAATTCCTAGTATGGAAACTCCTTTTATTTTCTTGCACAGTTCCTCTTCTGACAAAGATCCTTTCAAGGCTTCTACATTATAGCCCTCATGTTCGAATAATTTAACAGCATCGGGATGCACATTTTCCAATAAAAGAACATTGATTCGGTTTTTTGGATAAGATACCGAAGCTTTGTACGACAAATCATAAAGTATTTCATCCAGCGAAGGGGCGATTCTGTCTGCTTTCTCTACTACAATCTGACGGCTTACGTTTTCCGTAAACGCATAAAATTTTGAGGCTGCGCCGCCTTGTAGGGTTTCATAATCAGTATATCCATCGCCAATCATGATCACTTCTCCGCGAAGATTTAAGGATTTTATTTTAAGTACCTTCCCTTGATTTTCGCACAATTCATCTTTCTCGTCAAATCCAATAATTTTTCCTTCATGGTCAAATTTGAAAGTATTGGCCAGAACGTGTTCCGGTTTTATGCCATATTCTTGAACGATAGGAATAATGATTTCTTTAAATCCATTCGAAATGATATAGATATTTTCGGCATGCTGCTTGAAAAAAGTTCTGTTTCTTATCACAGATGCAGAAACACGATCTTTCAAAAGTTCAATTACAGTTCCCAGATGATCTCGATTAGCCTGTAATAAATGAATTCTTTTGGTTAGGGATTCTTTCAATGATAGTTTGCCCTCCATTCCCAAGTTTGTCAGGTGTTGGATTTCTGCTAAAACATGTTTTCCGGCTTCACTGTTTTCATAAACGACTTCACAAAGTACATCAAGTGCTTCTATCTGAATAAAAGTACTATCAAAATCGAATATAAAATTTTCTTGGTTCTCTATCATTTTTTTAAATGTTTAATACTTAATACAATTAGCAGTCAATTTTGCCTTCAAAGATAAGGTCTCGATCGTTACCGCAAAAATTTTAGGGTACAAACCTAATAGGTTCTTTACGAATTGAGATTATTATAATTATTACGCTTTTTATTTAGACATTATTTAATTTATATCGTCAATAAACAATAAATTTCATAAATGTGCCACCTGGTAATTTGCTTTAGTTTCAAGATTTAACATTTGATTTTTTTTAAAATCAGAAATTACCCATTTTTAGAGTATTTAGAATATCAAATTCTCTCAAGCAATTGAGAGAATTTGATATTTAAGTCGCTTTTTGAAAGTTAATTTTGCAATTTCACATCCGTACTTTCGAAAATTTTATCCGCCGATGACGCTATAAAACCTTGATACAATTCACCATTTGGCATAGCATAACGTAGTGCAAACTCATAATAACAAGATGGAATATCGAAAGTTCCTTCTTCAAAATTTACTGTGCGTAAATCAGCCAAAGTACTGGATTGTTCTAATAATTGTTCCGGAGTACCTTTTATTTTTCCGCCAGAAGCGTTCAGTTTCCAGCCATTTTCTTCTAAGAAATCATTCAAACTTTCTAAAGTATCGAAATGGTTTAACTCATTTGTGTTTATGGTAAAATGATTTACTCGGAATCCATAGATATACATCCAGGCCGCGTATTCGGATTCTTCCAGTAAAGCGGTGTAAATTGCATGTGATTTTGAATTCCAAACCGTTCCGCTTAAGATTAGATCATCTTGTTCGAAAACCGTTTGATCACAACTATCGAGAAGGTTTTTCACATTAGATTGTAATTCAGTTGAGCATTTTTCTAATTCCAATTCGGAGATAAACACCTTTGGCGCAGTTGTATCTGTTGTGTGTTCGTAATGTTTTGCAAATAATTTTTTTGATTCAAAAAAATATTCACCCTTAGCAACATAACCCACTTTCAAAAATGGTTTTTCCAAGACCTCTATGTTCACACGTTTGTCGTTAAAAGTGCGAATCGCAATATGGTCATTTTTAATTTTCTCGTCTTTTTCTTCTAGTAAAGAATGAATTTTTTTGGCCGATGGGGTGATTTCAACGTATTGTTCCCATAATTTCGAAAGCAAAAGATCTTTGTCCATTTTTTCTGTGTTTTTATGTTATTAGAATGACACAAAATTATATAGAAATGTCATATAGTGACACTTTGTGTTTCTCTTTATTTATATTAACACATTTTTTGTGTATATTTATGTAAATTTGACACATTTCAATATTACTTTATTCTTAAAAATTGTCAAAATAATAGTTTTACAAATCCAATAGCAGTATGATGAGCATCAAACGGAATGAAAATTTAGACTATCTCGATCAGGAAATCATCAAAAAACTGAGTGAGAATGGGAGGTTGCCTTTTTCGGAATTGGCCAAAGAATTAAAGATTTCAAACTCTTTGGTTCATTTGCGTATCCGGAAATTGCAGGAGTCCGGAATTATCACCGGTTTTTCCGTAAAATTAAATGCGAAAGAAATCGGCTTCGAAACGATTACCTACACGGGAATTGCAACAAAAGAAGCCAGGTATGCCTATTCGATCTCGGAGCAATTAAAAAACATTCCTGAAGTAGTAGAATGTCATTGGGTTTCTGGCAAGTATGCTTTATTTATCAAAATTGTGGCTGCCAATAACGAAGAGCTTCGGAAAGTTTTATATGAGCAAATTCACAACATTGAAGGAGTAGGAGGGACCGATTCCTTCATTTCTTTTGGCTCCGCTTTCGAAAAAAACTTACCTGTGAAATAATACTTTTTCGTTTAGAATAATATAAAGAAATGCCCCCTTCAAGTTTTGTATTTCTTGAAAGGGGCATATTCTATTTTGGAAACAAACTTCGTGAGGAAGTTTAATTAGTTGTAAATTATACTTGAAAACCTAATTTTTCACGGACTTTGGCCAAAACACCATTGGCAACTATTGTAGCTTTTTCGGCGCCTTTTTTCAATAAAGCATCCACTTCATCGAGGTTGTCCATGTAATAATTGTATTTTTCTCTCTCAGTTTTAAATTTCTCTACGATCAATTCAAATAACGCTTGTTTGGCGTGACCGTAACCATAGTTTCCACCAAGGTAATTGGCCTTCATAGTCGCAATTTGTTCGTCGGTCGCCAGTAATGCATATATCGCGAAAGCATTGCAGGTATCAGGATTTTTTGGATCTTCCAATGGCGTGCTATCGGTTTCAATGCTCATCACTTGTTTGCGCAACGCTTTATCATCCAAGAAGATATTGATAATATTGTTGGCTGATTTACTCATTTTTCCACCATTAGTGCCTGGAATTAACATACTGTCTTCCTGAATTTTGGCTTCAGGCAGCACAAAAGTTTCCCCCATTTGATGGTTGAAACGCGAAGCAACATCACGAGTGATTTCTAAGTGCTGCAATTGGTCTTTTCCTACAGGTACAAATTCGGCATCGTACAGCAAAATATCGGCAGCCATTAACATTGGATATGAAAATAATCCGGCGTTAACATCTTCCAACCGATCCGCTTTGTCTTTGAATGAATGTGCTAATGTCAGGCGTTGAAAAGGAAAAAAACAACTCAAATACCAAGACAATTCCGCAGTTTGCGGTACATCCGATTGGCGATAAAAAACCACTTTGTCTACATTCAAACCGCAGGCAAGCCAAGCCGCCGCTGTGCTATATGTATTGGTTCTCAGCACTTCTCCATTTTTTATTTGAGTTATGGAGTGCAAATCGGCAATAAACAAAAACGATTCGTTTTCTGGATTATTTGACAACTCAATTGCTGGCATGATTGCGCCAAGTAAGTTTCCTAAATGTGGTGTTCCCGTACTTTGAACGCCAGTAAGTATTTTTGCCATTATGATTTTTTTATTGCAATTCCGATGAAGCATCGGATCTAAAATTTTTCAGCAAAGTTAATTCTTTTAGCAAAATCTTCGCAAGTTTCCTTACTTTTGACACTATGAAAGTTTTAAATAATATTTTTTGGGCAGTATGGCGTATCTGGTTTTATGTTTTAATGCTGGTTATCATACTGATTATGTTTCCTTTGTTGGTTGCATCTATAATTTCAGAAAAAGGGTATCCTTACTTTTTTAAGTTGTCCAGAATTTGGGCAAAAGGAGTTCTTTTTGGAATGGGTTTTCATTATAAAATTGAGCAGGAACAGGCATTAGACCTTAATAGAAGCTATATGTTTGTGGCTAATCATACGTCAATGACTGATATTATGCTGATGCTTTCGTCAGTGAATAATCCTTTTGTTTTTGTTGGAAAAAAAGAATTGGGAAAGATTCCTTTATTTGGTTTTTTCTATAAAAGAACCAGTATTTTGGTAGACAGAAGTTGTCCTAAAAGTAAAAAAGAAGTTTTTAATTTGGCTCAACACCGAATCAATCAAGGACTCAGTATTTGTATTTTTCCCGAAGGTGGTGTTCCGCACGATCAATCATTGTTATTGGATACATTCAAAGATGGCGCTTTTCGATTGGCTATTGAACATGAATTGCCTATTGTACCGTTAACTTTTCCTGACAATCTGGTTTTTCAACAACATAATTTTGTATTGAAATAGTTCTT
>Ga0137355_1000037_pt1 | contig 19661 bp, 13 predicted proteins | sample EasRivERMLT800_2_FD_104763 | JGI IMG/M metagenome (GOLD analysis project Ga0137355, IMG submission 104763) | Soil microbial communities from meander-bound floodplain in the East River, Colorado, USA - East River MetaG ERMLT800_2 | ecosystem: Environmental > Terrestrial > Soil > Floodplain ... | reverse complement strand
GTTTGTGAAGCAATCTAATTGAGACAATTTTACATTTTTGGAAACATCTAGAGTTGCTAAATTATTGCCATAACAAGCCAAATATGTTAAATTCACATTTTTAGAAAGATCTAGAGCTGTTAATTTATTTCCATAACAACTTAATGATGTCAAAGCAGTAAAATCCTGAATGCCTGTTAAATCATAAATTGTTTTAGAACCTACATTTAAAGAAGTTACCGAGGCAATATTTGATCTTAGTACTTTCCCATCTATAGCTCCTGTATCTAAACCTAAAGCAATCAGTGCTCTTTCAAAATTGTCATCTGGTATTAATGTGTAAGGACTGCAATATAAATTATAACTCGCAGTAGTGTCTTTAAGATTTGACCAATTTGTGTTTGAGTATGTTGCATCCTCTACTTCAATACAACTTAAATTAGGGTTCCCTTTGAAATCTAAAAGTGTTTTGTTAAATGAAATATTGTTCCCGTTTTTTAAATTCAAGCTCAAAAGAGAATTACTATTAGAATACAAGCTAATCAAATTCACATTTTTTGAGACATCAAGAGTAGTTAATTGATTTATAGAACAGTCCAAGTTTTTTAAATTCACGTTTTTAGAAACATTTAGCCCTGTTAATTGGTTTGAATTACAAGCTAGACTGGTCAAATTTATATTTTTGGAGACATCGAGTCCCGTTAATTGATTTGAATTACAAACTAAACTTATCAAATTTATATTTTTGGAAACATCAAGCTTTGGTAATTGATTTGAATTACAAACCAGACTTGTCAAATTTATATTTCTGGAAACTTCAAGTCTTGTTAATTGATTTGATGCAAAGGATAAGTTTTTCAAGGCTACAAAATCTTCTATCCCAGATAAATCAGCAATTGATTTATTACTTACATCTAATGAAGTAATCGATACAATATTTGATGTTAACAATTTACCATCAGGAATTCCTGAATCGAATCCTAAAGCAATCAATGCCTTTTCGAAATTCACATCTGGAATTAAAGTATAGGGAGTGCAGTTTGTACTATAAATAGTCGAGGCATCCTTATTTGGCCAATTTACATTAGAATATGTCGGATCATCTACCTCAATACAACCTAAGTTCGGATTGTTTCGGAAATCTAAAAGTGTTTTGTCCAGAGCAATATTATTCCAGTTTTTTAAATTCAAACTCAAAAGAGAATTATTTTCACAACCCAAAAGAGCCAAGTTTACATTTTTGGATACATCAAGACTAGTTAATTGATTTGAAATACAAACAAGCCTTGTCAATCGCACGTTTTTAGAAACGTCAATAGTGGTTAATTTGTTATAGTTACTGTACAAATAATACAAATTCGCATTTTTTGTAACATCAAGAGTAGTTATTTGATTTGACGAACAATCTAAATATATTAAATTAACATTTTTTGAAACATCAAGAGAGGTCAATTTGTTATAAGGGCAATTTAAGTCAGTCAATTGTACGTTTTTTGAAACATCAAGAGATATTAAATTATTTGAACGGCAACGTAGTTCAGTCAAAGCAGTAAAATCCTCTATTCCTGTCAAATCAGCAATATTGCTGGAAGATACATTAAGAGAGGTTACCAAAGCCGCCTTTGCTGTTAGTACTTTTCCGTCGGCAGCACCTGAGTCGATGCCAAGTGCAATTAATTTGTTTTCAAAATTGACATCGGGTATGTAAGTGTATAGATTTGAAGTTGCGCAGTCTGTATTAAAATTTGCAGTATCGTCTTTAATTGAGCTCCAATTCGCATTAGAATAAATTACATCATCAACTAGTATGCAGGTTAAGTTTGGGTTGTTTGTGAAATTTATTTTAGAGTTATTTAAAATAGAGTTTTTGCCATTTTTTAAATTCAAATCCACCAACGAGTTGCTGTTACATTTAAAGTCACTTAATGCAGTGTTTTTGGAAACATCTAAAGTTGTTAATTGGTTTGAATAACAATATAACCGGGTTAAAAGAGTGTTTTCAGACACATCTAAAGTTGTTAATTGATTTCCAACGCAGGTTAAGTCGTTCAAAGCGGTGTTTTTAGACACATCTAAAGTTGTTAATTGATTTGAATCGCAATATAAAGTGGCTAAAGCTGTGTTTTTAGTCACATCTAAAGTTGTTAATGGATTTGTAGAACACCATAATAAGGTCAAAGCTATATTTGCAGACACATTTAAAGTTGTTAGTTGATTTGAGAAGCAAGATAAATCTTCTAAAACACTGTTTTTAGACACATCCAAAGATGTTATTTGATTTGAATAACAAGTTAACGAGGTTATAAGGATATTTTTGGAAACATCTAAAGCGTTCAATTGATTTGAGTGACAAAATAATGACGTCAAAGCAACATTTTTAGAAATATCTAAAGCGTTCAATTGATTTAAATGACAAGATAATGCTACCAAAGCAACATTTTTAGAAACGTCTAAAGTTGTCAATTTGTTCCCACCACAATTTAAAATGTTTAGAGCAACAAAGTCCTGAATACCGGTTAAATCTGCAATAGAGCTATTGCGAACATTTAAAGAAGTAAGTGATGAAATGCTAGAAGTCAACACTTTTCCGTCCACTACACCAGAGTCAATACCGAGGGAAATTAATTTGTTTTCAAAATTGACATCTGGAATAGCCGTGTACTGCGCATAAGAGGAAAAACTTGCTAAAAATAGCAAAAAGAGTAGTTTTTTGGTCATATCAAGAGTATTAGATTTAAGACTTCGCAAGAATACGAATTATTAATTATTTTCGTATATTTTTTAATTTAGAAAATACCACTATCTCAATATTATTCAATTCTTGGTGAAATTTGTATGAAAAAAATAAAGCGAGAAATGTTGTTAGAATATCCACAACCAAACCATCACTGCTTATCGAACCGTGTGAAAGAATCTCTATTGAAATTATTGTTCAAATATGTTGACATCATAAAATAAAGTTAATACTGAATTAAATTGTAACATTCTTCAACTATTTTTGACTCATAGTCTTAATTTATTAAAACCATTAACTAATGAAAATAACACAAGCTACCTATCTGTCGCTGATTGCGGCCTTGACATTATCCTTTTCTGCAAATGCGCAAAGCGCAGCACCATCGATCTCTAAAAAAGCAAAACTCAGCGATACAGAACTTCAAAGATGGTCACACCTGGATTTGGCTAAGGACAGTATTCCGGGAATGAGTGTTGATAAAGCGTATGCTGAATTCATAAAGGACAAAAAAGGAGCTAAAGTTATTGTTGGTATTGTAGATTCGGGTGTCGATATCGAACACGAAGATTTAAAATCGGTTGTTTGGACTAACAAAAAAGAAATAGCCGGAAATAAAATTGATGACGACAAAAACGGATATATCGACGACATTCATGGTTGGAATTTCTTAGGGGATATTACCAAAGAGAATTTGGAATATGAAAGAATTTTGAAAGATAAAAGCCTTGTTGATGCCGCTACCTACAATGAAGTAAAAGCATTTAACGATGGCAAAATAAGCGAAGCCACTAAAAGAAAATCACAGTTAGAACCAATGGTCGTTGGAGTGACCAATGCCGATGCAGGTTTGGTAAAATTCCTTGGAAAACCGGTTTATACAATTGAGGATTTAAACGGTATCAACTCGCAGGATACGGAAATATTGAGAAGCCAAAAGATCATGACAAGAATGCTTGGTTATGGTTTGTCTGTTGAGGAGTTGAAAAAAGAAATCAACAAAGAATTGGATGGGTATACGAAAGTACTTAGCGGCGACAATCTAAAAACCGATTATAGAAAAATTGTTGGCGATAACCCAAATGATATTAAGGACACGAAATACGGAAACAATAATGTAATGGGTCCGGACAAAGAAAAAATTCTTCACGGAACGCACGTGGCTGGGATTGTTGCACAAGTGCGAAATAATAATGTTGGAGGTGACGGAATTGCAAATAATGTTGAGATTTTAACTGTCCGTGCTGTACCGGATGGTGATGAATACGATAAAGATATTGCACTTGGAATTCGTTATGCCGTTGATAATGGTGCCAAAGTGATTAACGGAAGTTTTGGTAAAAGCTTTTCTCCTCACAAACAATGGGTTTATGATGCCATAAAATATGCCGAAAAGAAAGATGTTCTAATCGTGCATGCTGCTGGAAATGACTCAAAAGACATTGATGTAGAAAATAATTTTCCAAACGATTCTGACGATAAGAAAACAGAATTTGTAGATAATGTAATTACTGTTGGCGCATTGAATTTTGAATACGGAACTAATTTAGTTGCCGATTTTTCTAATATTGGAAAAATAAATGTTGACGTTTTTGCCCCTGGGGTAAAAATATATGCAACAACTCCTAATAACTCTTACAAGTTTCTTCAAGGGACATCGATGGCTTCGCCAAATGTTGCAGGTGTAGCCGCTTTGATCCGTTCTTATTATCCAAAATTGTCTGCTAAACAAGTAAAACATATTTTGATGGATTCCGGGACAGCAGTTACATCCGATGTTGTTTTTGGAGGAAATCCAGAAGACAAACGTTCGTTTACCATTTTGTCTAAATCAGGAAAAATGGTTAATGCTTATGACGCATTGTTAATGGCTGATGAAATGTCTAAAAAAGGCAAATCCAAAAAATAATATTTTCAATTTAAAAAGGTTAAATAATTATAAGCTTGTTCGAAATTTTATATATTTCGGCAAGCTTATTTTAATTAAAAAACCTTCTAAAAATCAGTGCTATAATGAGAAAACTACTTTTATTTTCTTTCCTCTCTTTAAGTTTTGGGAATCTTTTTGCCCAAAGTTCCAGTTATTGGCAACAACACGTCGATTATAAAATGGACGTTGCCATGAATGTAAAAACCTATCAATACAAAGGCAAACAGGAATTGGTTTACACCAACAATTCTCCGGATACGTTGCGAAAAGTGTATTATCATTTGTTTAATAATGCCTTTCAGCCGGGTAGCGAGATGGATGCCAGACTTCAAACCATTAAAGATCCTGATGGTCGTATGGTGACCAAAATAAAAGTAGATGATAAGGAGATAAAAGAAAGTCGTATCAAAAACTTAAAGCCGAACGACATAGGATATTTAAGAATTTCGAACTTCAAACAAGATGGTGTCGCTGCCACGGCAGAAGAAGTGGGAACGATACTTGAAGTGACTTTGGCAAAACCGATTTTACCAAAATCAAAAACTACTTTCACACTTGATTTTGATGGTCAGGTTCCGGTACAAATCCGTCGTTCGGGAAGAAATAACATAGAAGGTGTTGAATTATCAATGGCGCAATGGTATCCTAAAATGGCCGAATTCGATTTTGAAGGTTGGCATGCCGATCCATATATCGCAAGAGAGTTTCACGGTGTTTGGGGGAATTTTGATGTGAATATTACCATAGATAAGGAATATACTCTGGGAGGTTCAGGTTATTTAATCAACAAAAACGAAATCGGTCATGGGTATCAAGATTCAGGGGTTGTGGTAAGCACACCTAAAAAAGCTAAAACACTGACTTGGCATTTTAATGCACCGATGGTTCATGATTTCACTTGGGCGGCTGATAAAAATTATATCCACGATGTAGTGAAAGGTCCAAATGATGTTGATATTCATTTTCTGTATAAAAACATTCCAAAGACTATTGAAAACTGGAAGAAGTTAGAGCCTTTAATGGTAGATATAATGGCTTTTTACAACAAAACGGTTGGCGATTATCCATACAAACAATACTCATTCATTCAAGGAGGAGATGGCGGAATGGAATATGCCATGTGTACGTTGATGCTAGGAAATGGAGAATTAGAGGGAATTGTAGGTACTGCAACTCATGAACTGGGACATTCTTGGTTTCAGCATATTTTGGCATCAAACGAATCTAAACACCCTTGGATGGACGAAGGATTTACAAGTTATATCGAAGACTCTGCACTTAACGAAATGGCGGTGAAGAAAGAAGAAAACCCATTCAAAGGGAGCTATGCAGCATACTATAAATTAGTGGAATCCGGAAAAGAACAACCACAAACTACCCACGGCGACCGTTATGATGAAAACAGACCTTACAGCATCTCCTCTTATGTAAAAGGATGCCTTTTCTTATCGCAATTGGGATATGTAATTGGTCAGGACAACTTGGCGAAAACCGTAAAAAAGTATTATCAGGATTTCAAGTTCAAACACCCTACACCAAATGACATCAAGAGAACGGCCGAGCGTGTTTCGGGAGCTAACCTCGATTGGTACTTGGTCGATTGGACCCAAACTTTAAATACGATTGATTACGGAATCAAGGAAGTAAAAGACAATGCCGACAAGGCGACAGTAACTTTAGAAAGAATCGGAAGGATGCCAATGCCAATCGATTTGACAGTGGAATATACAGACGGAACAAAAGAAAGTTTTTATATTCCGTTGCGCATGATGAGTTTTGAAAAAGAAAACCCAACACCGGCAATTAAAAGAACCGTTTTAAATGACTGGGCGTGGGCGTATCCAACTTTTGAATTCAGTATTTCAAAACCAAAAACAGCGATCAGGAAAATCACCATTGACCCAAGTGGGTTAATGGCCGATATAAAACAAAGTAATAATGTTTATGAAGTAAAGTAATCGAAAAAAAAGCCCTGAAATAGGGCTTTTTTTTATTTGATTTTCACTTTTGTTGAATGAAGCATTTGCAATTTCCAGCCTTCTTTTGTCCAAATTGCTGTCGCACTTTCTAGCCAATGTGCTTTACCATAAACAGTCTCCTCATGTTTCCAGACAGCATGGTTTTGGTAAGCTACCCAAGCCATCCCTTTTGATATTTTAACATCAATGAATTCAATCGTATTGATTCTTTTTGGGATTATCTTTTCTTGAAGAGCCCTGTTGAAATAATGTGATAACGAGTCCTTATTTTGGACAACTCCATTTTCTAATAGCAAAAAATCATTGGTGTAGAATTTGTCCATCTTTTTAGCATTTAGACCAGAAAATACTTCCTCAAAAGATTCCGTTATGAGGTTTTTAATCAGTTTGGTATCCGTTTCAATAGTGTTTTGACCAAAGGATAAGCCCGTAAAAAATAAAAAGATAAGTAAGGAATACGTTTTTTTCATGTTTATGATTTTTAAATTACTGCCAACTTTTAAATATTTACAATCGCTTAAAATTGTAAACTATTAATTGCTCAAGTACTCAAATATAGGATTTATTTTATAAAACAAAAAAACCGCTCCCGATTTTTTAGATTTTCAATTATTCGTGTGAATGCAAAAAGAACAATTCCCATTTATGAAGTGAATCAATGGAGTATTGTCCTTATTATCCGTTTAATTGTAAGTAAATCAAAAGTCCTGCGGCAAATGTCATTATAATTAGTGTTATAAATCCAAAAACATTGGAAACCCACCCGTTTACATATTTCCCCATTATTTTTTTGTTATTAGAAATATGTAGAATAATTGCAATTAAAACGGGAGCCGTTAATCCATAGAGAATAGCGGTATATATTAAAGCCTTAATTGGCGAAATGCCAATGTAATTCAACGATAATCCAAGTATCAGAGAAATAGCGATGATGATATAAAATGCTTTGGCATCATGAAATTTTTTATCAAGTCCTTCTTCCCATCCAAAAGTTTCGGTAACAATATAGGAAAGCGAACCGCTCAATACTGGAATTGCTATAAGCCCTGTGCCAATTACTCCAATTGCAAAAAGAAAATACGCTAAATCACCGGCCAAAGGTTTTAATGCCATAGCCGCTTGCTCCACTGTGTCAATCTGATGAATACCACCTTTAAACAGGACAGTGCCAGTAGTAAGAATGATAAAATACATAACAAATCCTGAAACGATCATTCCAAAATCGACGTCTCCCTTCATGTCATGTATAATTTTTTTATTCACTATTAAATGTTTTTTCTTATGCTTCATTTCTTCAACTTCTACAGATGCCTGCCAAAAGAAGAGATAAGGTGAAATGGTAGTACCAAGTATGCCAACAAGAATTGCGATAAAATCTTTATCAAGCGTTAGAGCTGGAATAAAAGTGGCTTTAAGAATTTTGGACAAATCCTCTTTATACAAAAACGGAACAATAAAATACACCAACATGACGATGCATAAATACTTAAGAATAGAAGCAATTTTTAAATAGGGTAAATAAACAATTAAACCTAAGAGTATGATGGTGAAAGTAACACTGAAAAAAGTGGAGTCGATTGATGGGAATAACAAATTTCCTACTGCTCCCATCCCCGCAATGTCTGCGCCAATATTCATTACAATGGCAGGAAAACTAAATACCAGCATTAAATACAAAACCGGTTTTGGGTAGTATTTTTTGAGTGTTCCGGTTAAACCATGAGAAGTCACCAAACCAATTTTTGCACACATTTGTTGGATAACGGCCATAAGCGGAAAAGCAACAATAGAGGTCCACAGCGTTGAAAGACCATAAGCCGCACCAGCCTGTGAATATGTTGCAATACCAGAAGGATCATCGTCGCTGGCACCAGTAACCAAGCCGGGTCCCAGCTTTTTCCAGAAGCGCAAAAATTTGGACGAATTGTTTTTTTTTGACTTCATTTTTTAATCGTTTTTTAGTTTAGGGCTAAAGCGCAACTAGGGTAAGCAAAAATGCAGTGCGTCTATTTATTTTCGAAAAAAGTTAGACTTACTATCTTGGTGTAAAAATCAATAGAGATTTATAGCTGGACAAAACGGGTAAATCAGGATTGTATTGAATTTAACTTTCATCGTTGTATAGTCTTAAAATCACACAAAAAATTTTAAAGATAAGTAGTTCTGAAAAATTAAAAAACACACATATCTAATCGTTTGATTGTTTGTGTTTTAGGACTAATTTTTAGCTTATCAAATATAAGGTTTATTACGCAAAATAATGAAGGCTAGTTCTTTTTGATTATTCACAAGGATACGCGATAAAATTGGTTGATGTTCTAGGTATATTTTTAATTTGGTTTAGCCCGACGGTATAAAAACACGCCATTGACACCAAGCGGATTAATGGTCAATGTGAAAGCAGGAAATAATGTTTATGAAACAAAATAGTGTATTGCTTTTAATAAAAACAGGAATTTGAAATCAAAATTTTGTTTTTAGCAAGCATTAATTTAGTTTTGAAAAAAAATGGATGAAAACATTTGATGTAGCCATAATTGGTAGTGGACCGGCTGGAGCTTCGGCAGCACTAGAGTTAACTAAGAACGGAATTTCAACTGTAATAATTGAGAAAGAATTTTTACCCCGATATAAAACTTGTGGTGGTGGTTTGGTCTTCCGAGGAAGAAAAAATATGCCTTTTGATATTTCATCCGTAATAGAAAAAGAATTCCATGAAGTGGATACTTATTTTGCAGATACAAATTTAAAATTTACAGCAAAAAGGGACAAGCCAATAATCAGTATGATTATGCGCGATGCTTTTGACAATTTAATTGTAGAAAAAGCAAAAGAAAACGGGCTTACCCTATTACAAAATCATAAAGTTACAGCTATTTCTTTCGGAGAAATACAAACTATTCATACATCTGAAGGGGATGTAAAAGCAAAATTCATCATTGCCGGAGATGGCGCGTTAAGTCCGATAGCCAAAATGGCCGGATGGAAAGAAACCCGTATCATAATTCCCGCTTTGGAATATGAAGTAGAAGTTTCTAAAGCTGATTTTGAACGATTATCAAAAAATGTACGTTTTGATATAGATGTTATTCCTTATGGTTACGGCTGGTGTTTTCCTAAAAAAAATCATTTATCAATTGGACTGGGTGTTTGTGTCAAAAAAAAGCAAAAAATTGATTTTAAAAAACATTATGCGGAGTATTTAAAAATCTTAGGGATTAATGAAATTATCAGCGAAGAGGCACATGGATTTGTAATCCCGGTTTCTCCCAGAACCGATACTTTTGTCCAAAAGAATGTGTTTTTAATTGGCGATTCAGCAGGATTTGCAGACCCTGTTGTTGTCGAAGGGATTTCAAATGCAATATTAAGTGGGATTTTAGCAGCTCAATCTATTGTTGAGAGTAAACTCGATGCAGTTCGGGCTTCAGAATTATATCAAGAAAAATTAGAGCAAAGTATTTTACCCGAAATTAAATCAGGAGCTGTTTTGGCTAATTTTTTCTACAACCAGAAAAGACTGCGAAATCTTTTCGTAAAAAAGTATGGGCAGCATTTATCCGAAGCAATGACAGATGTTTTTATGGGAGTTAGAACGTATCCAAAAGATTATAAAACAACTATTCGCAGAAAAATTAAAGAAGCTATTTTTTAAGTTTTATAGAAAATAATGCCTCATTAAAAAGGTCTAGTTCCTAAATTTTTGGAGCTAGACCTTTTCTGTTAAATGTTTTAAATTCGTTTTTTTTGAATTTGATTAGCCGTTGCTTAAATCCGCGCTATAGTTCACGAAAGATTTTTTTATATCCGAGCAATCGGGGATGCCGTTTTATTTATTCATCGCCTTTTCAATTTCCTTAATAAGTTCGTTTGCTTCCGTTTTTCCAAATTCGTCATAAAGCCTTATGTTATTCTTACCTAGTTTGACAAGATAATAGAGTGTCTTCTTAAATTTTGCGTCAGCATACATTTTTTCTTCAGGTTTATCCGCATTTTCTATCATTTTATCAAAACACTTGAACAGGAAATCATTATACATCCTGTCAACTTCGTTGATTGAAGTTGTTACCCTTTGATAATAATTTAAAATTTTCTGTTTTAGTTGTTCATTCTCAATGTAGCCAATTTTGCCACTGGACTTAAAACCTTCAAAATTTCCAATATTCATTTTTGGTCCATGTGAATAAATTGGGAATTTAACTATATTTTTAGACTTATAAATACTGTCAAGTTGGAGCGTCGTTAGTGCTAAAATTTTTTCATAGCCTATGTTTGACTCTCGGTATGCTTCCTTTTCAATGTCGAGGCTTTTTATGTCATCCTTTAAATCATTCTTTAAATTACCTAGAAACACGGCTACTTCTTCTTGTTGATGTCTGTGTTCACTCCAACCGTGTAAGCCGATTGAAAGTGTTACCGCAAAAACGATTATGGATATTTCTATGATGATTTCTTTCGCTTTCTCTCCCAAAGTGTGTTCTGTATTTTTCACAGTGTTGTAAATTTTTTTTGTATGTTTCGTTACTTCTTCTTGCATAGTTCTCTTTTATATTTCGTTTTTTTGTAAACCATCATTTACACTCTATTTCTGACAGAACATAAAAATCTTGTACTATTTTTGTTTTCCATTGTCCATTGTCTTTGAATTGAGATAAGTAACCACCCCACACTTTTTTTGGGTTATTCATAATTTGCTCAATCATTGCATTAATATGTGGGAAAGTAATTTGCTCCACAGCTTTATTAACAGGCAACCATTTTGCATCTTCTATTCCTTTCGGTTTTTTTAATTCCCTATCTTTAGTTTTAGCGGTATAAATATTTCGTGTCGAAGTTGATAATTCCCCATTTATATCTCTTTTTAGAAGGAAAATACCTTTCAATTCTGGCATTTCTATTTTAAGTCCATATGTAGATGCTATGCTATCCAGACCCTGTCTTATTGTTTGTTTGGTTTGGTAAAATCCAGGTGTTACCCACATATCTGCATTTTCAATTTTTACAACTAATAACTCATTTTCTGAATTTAAAATCAAGAGTCTGTTAAAGACTGAAATTTCCTTTTCAACTTGTCCAAAAGAATTTATGCTGGCTAATAACATAAAAATTACTAAAGTGAAATATTTAAACATGTATGTTCTTATCATAATTTTAAGTTTTATAAATTATCATTTGTTGTATTAAGTTATTGAATTCTACCGAGTCTGGCCTCGATAGCGCGGATTTGCAATCCGTGCCCAATCCAATTATCAAACCCAATTTATTTTTCACATTCCTTTTTTCCAACTTTCTCGATATTCTGTATGGGCACGGATTGCAAATCCGCGCTATCGTTCACGAAAGATTTTTTTATATCCGCGCGATCGGGTTTTTTCCAAAGAAGTCCAAGCCTAACAATGGCACAAAACCGCTGTTATAAGGAGTAGTTCTTTTAGTCGTCATTTTGACCTGGTCTACTTTCTGTCAATTGCAAACGATATTTTAAAGATTGATGTGTTCTAAATGGTCTTTCAATATTCATTTTTAAATTTGGGATACTAGATTGATATTCCCAACGTCCTTGTTTTTTCTGTCCAATTATTGAATTGTCAAATAGAAAATTAATGTGTTTACGTAAATCACCTTCAGAGGCATTAGGAAATTCTAATTTATATTTATTCTCAAATTCCAAAAAAGTAAAAGTTTCTACTTGAATTATCTGTAATACAGAAAACAAATTTTCAATTTCTGGAAACTGATTAGACCACTCATCAATTATTTCATTATATACGCTTACTGACGCATCATATGCTGCGTCATATAATTCCGTTGTTGTGTAGAGTCCAGTTTTATTTGGGGAATGTTTTTTTCTAATATTATTAAAATAAATAATGACATCTCTAGGTCTAAAGAATGAACGTCTTGTTATATATTTAAATGGAGGTGTACCTTGTCTAACAAATGAAGCTTCAAACAAAGAGTCACATTTTTTAGTTAAATCAAGCTCAACATCTGTTGGTTTGTATTTTTTAACTCGTTCTAAAAACATTGTGTCTAGTGAATCATTATCCCAAGCAATTACTATTGCACTGTCTTGATACAATTTATTCTTGTCATTAAATCGCAATGTTTCATAAATATCTGTCCTTAGAAACGGAATTACCTTAAGATTTTTTTTCAGTGTGTCATCAATACCAATATTCCTACAAACATTTATTAAGTTAATTAAAACTTTACTATATTCATCTATTTCACCACTTAACCAATTTTCATCTAATTGGTCAAGTATTATTAAGAACTTCTTGTCTCCGACATTGTTTTTAAATATCGTCTCAAAATAAGATAAAAGTGTAAAAGCGTTTGACCTCAATGTGCTTTGCAGTTCTTTATTTTCTGCAACGTCATCAAATGAAACTTCACCTACATTGAAACTTGTCTCGTCAAGTTCCAATCCAGGTCCAGCAAGTTTTTTAATCCTAGCAAGTTTTGAAAACAATACTTCCATAATACTAGGATCTGGATTTCCGAAAACTTTTTCAATATATTTTTTAGCCCATTTTAATTCTTTAGAAAGACTTTCAGAGTTACTTTCTTTAACTTCAATTAAGCGTGATATGAGTTTTACAAAAAATAAAAAACGCCAACTTTTTTGATAAGCACTCAACTCTCCCGCAATTGACTCTTTATATAACTTATGTGCTGGCCAAGGATAGTCTTTGAAATTTAAAGACACAACTATGTTGTTGTTTACTTTTGTAGGATTTGATTTTTCAAGATATTTATAAATAGCAGTTTTTCCCGTTCCTTTTCTCCCGAGAAGTAACCAATATTTACTATTTATTATTTTTTCTAACTCTGGCGTCAATAAAAAATATTCTTGCAGTTCTGTGTCAGTTTCCGCTGAAACTTCAAATTCGGGTAACCATTCTTTTATATCTAGCATATGTTACTTTTTTGTTAGGTTTGTCTTTACTATTGCTTATAACGTCCCGTTGCTACAAATGGTTTGGGACTAAATTAAGCCCATTATTCGGATTTGCCCAAACATCCCAAATACAAAACCAATTTTCCCATTAAGCCAAATGCCCAAACCGCTGTTATGAGCAGTGCTACTTAAGTTTATCTATCACCGACTTAAGTTCAGTAATTTTTTCTGTATAATCTTCTATTTTATCTTCAGAACTAAATTTTGCCAAAAAAATATCCCAATTTATTTCGTGAATTTTTAAAACTTCTTCAAACTCTTTTTTAGTTTCTAATTTAGAAATAACATTTCTTAAAAATGCTAAGGATACGTTTACATTCTTAGATTTATCAATTTTAAAAAACCTATTTGCTGCTTTTATGAAATCATAGAAAGCATAACGAAAGTTATTTTCTGTGTATCTTACGCGGCCTTGGAGGAAATAAGTACTTCCATACAATTCATCCGTTGAAGTTTCATTTGCTTGTCTCAAGTCCGCCATTTCTTGATTATGGAGAGCGGTAAGATTTTCAAAATTTTTACGATTTTCTTCCTTTAGCAATTCCATTTTTGCATCAAAGTCAGTTGAGTATTTTTTAAAAATTTCTTTATTACTAAGTCTTTGAAAATACTGGATGACAAAAGGTACAAAAATTCCTAGAATTGTAATTAAGAAAATTAATTTTGTCCATGCAGAATCGTAAAATTCGTTTACATCTTTTACAATATTTAAATGTTCATTAATCTTATAATTGATATCATGAAGATTTTGAGCATTTTTGATTGAATCGAAACTTATTCTTAATTTTTCAACTTGTAATTCGAGATTATCAATTTGGTTTGGTATTTTCATATAATGGTTTTTAAGCATTGCTTATAACTTGTATATATACACTACAAAGTCACACTAAGCCACTCAAAAGCGGATGACTTTGCGCTATAAAGCAGCTTTTGTTTGTTCTTACAAACATAAACCGTTTCCTTACAAAAAACTAATATTATTTCCGCAATAATTCCTGCACTTCCTCTACGGTTTTGCCGGCGAGCCAGTCGTTTATAGAAATAACGGCTTCGTCGGGGACTAGCGGCCGTATGGTTTTGAGTGCATGATGCTCCGGCAACTGCATTTCGCGTAATGCAAAAAGGTCGTTGGGTGTGCAGTTCAGGTTCAGGCACAACGCCGTGAGCTGCCTAAAGTTGACCTGCACCGCATCGCCCCGAAGCATCTTGCTTGCCGTGCCACTGTTGATGCCTATTTTTATCAAATAGGCCAAGGGGTGCACAATGTTGCGTGCGGCAAAAACAGGCCCCAGTTGCAGTACTATACTACTGTTATGGGGTTTTAGATTGCCTCGTTTTTTTCGGTGTATCATAGCTGTTTGTACTTTATAAGGAACTCAAATATAGCAAATTACTATTATATAAACGATAGTATTTAATATATACTAACACAGGGATAATAAAAGGGAATAGATTGTTATTATAACATAATGATTACACGTTATAACATAACAATTACATAATATAACATAATAACTACATTATATAGATATATTACTATCTAATATAGATGTACAAACAGTCATTAAATAAACAATTATGAACTTTCGGCCCTCATAGATTGGTTGTCAGACTTAAAGTTTGCACGGTTGTAAACCAAATAGTTGTCCCGAATTGCACCAATTAGCACCAAATTGATGGGTGACAATCGTGAAATTCGGGACCAAAAGTTTTTTAGAAGCTAAAGCAAAATGTACTATGGCGTGTCCTTTATTTCTAAATGGGATAATCTGCTGAAAAATAAATAGTTGTTTGCATTGTTTGTCAGAAATGTTTTTCATAAATTCACTTTTAGATTTATTAACCCATTAAACCACAAAACAATGACAAGAGATCAGGAAGCTTTTTTTGGAATGGCGCTGAAAGTAAAAAACTTTAATGCCAAAAACGCTACGGGCATGACCGCAGTGCCTGCTGTTGCAGGATTTTATACACAACTCAATACCCTTATTGCCGCTTTGATTACTGCCGATACCGGCAGCCGCGCCGACCTTACAGGGATTACGGTCTCTAAGACAATGAAACGTCAGGCACTGGAAACCCTTGCCTTAAAGCTGAGTAATGCCTTGGCTTCTTACAGCGTGGTTACAAACGATTCGGTTTTGCAAAAAAGAGCCGATTTCCCTTCGAACAGATGGTACTCTTTTAGCGAAGAAGAACTGGTGACACAAACTACAATCATAAAGAATTTGGCAACACCATTGTCGGCCAATCTAACACCCTACGGAGCTGCCGCGGCAGATATAACGGCAATAGGCCTAGCGCTAACCGCTTTTACCGATGCCATTTCAGACCCGACACTTGCCATAGACCAACGCAAAGCAGACAATGTCAAAGTAGTGGCAGTTATTGACCAGATTAGAACCCTGTTTACAGAGAAACTCGATGTCCTGATGAGAAGTTTTGAAGTCAATAGTGGCAGTTTGTATTCCCTATACAAATCCGCACGTGCCATAGACATCAATGGTGCAGCAACAGAACCCACCGTGATTACAGAAATCATGCCCAATACCACTGTTACGGTGCATACTGCTGCGATCTATGAGGCAAATACTTTTTATACTTTGCAAAATATGGGGAACGAGGCGGTGCGTTTTAGCCTTTCTGCGGTTGATAATCATGAAGGTTCCGAAACCGTGTTGCTTAACCCCGGAGAAACGCGCTCCCGATTGGCAGAAAATTTGGCCCCAACGGGTGTTTATTTAGTGGTGAATAATGCCGGCGCAGCTCCCGCAAAAATTAGAATGTGGGTGGAATAGCCATTGTAGTAAAAAGTATCAGATGCGAAAAAGCGAACTGTTGAGGTTCGCTTTTTTGTAATATTGTCATTGCGAGGAACGAAGCAATCACACTGGCAAGGATACAAGTTTAGCAACTAAATGAGATTGCTTCGTTCCTCGCAAAGACATGCGTAACAGAGCAGACACAAATAAAAGAACTATGAAACCTGGATTTATCTATATCATCACTAATAAATATCAAACAGTAGTATATACTGGTGTTACTTCGAATCTTCCGCAAAGAATTCTAGAACACAAAGAGAAAAGATATCCAAGTTCATTTTCGGCTCGTTATGATGTGAATATATTAGTATATTATGAACAGTTTCAATGGATTGGTGATGCGATAGCAAGAGAAAAACAAATAAAAGCAGGTTCGAGAGAAGCAAAAAATACTATAATTCGTTCTATAAACCCAACTTGGAAAGATTTATTTGAAGAAATTAAAGATATTATGACGGAATAAAAAAGGTATGCACGCAAATTTTGACAAAGAACAAATCACATCATCCGAATGACTTGATGAGATTTGCTTCGCCTGTTCGCTGTTGCTTGAGTCTCCTTCGTCGAAATGACAAACTATATGTTTGTTTATTTCAGTCAATTCAAACTATGATTCAAACCCATGCGTTTACCCTGTTGTTTTCTCCGAAATCGCGATAAATTTTAAAAAGTATCAGATACAAAAAAGCGAACTGTTGAGGTTCGCTTTTTGGTTTTTATATCATTTTATCTTTTGGCCACTCGTCAGTTCGAGCAGATTTTTATAGTCAAACAGATGCTCTTATTCCAACCGAAACTTCCACTTTAAAAATCATATCGAGAACGCTTCTACAAACAAATCTTCCCGATACATTTTTTGGCTTATTTAACTTTCGTTTTAAAATGGGATCAAACTAGTACTTTACTGTTGCTACAGCGGATTCCTTTTCTTGATCATCATTTGAATGTACTTCAACAAAAAGGGGACTATTTTCTACCTTTTTAAACGGAAATAATTTTCTATAACTCATTACTCTCCACAACCATTCAACAGGGCCATAGTTGAATTTTGAAAGCCACCACTTGCTTATAAATAATTGAATGACAAACACAGATACCGCCAATACTAAGTAAAACCAATAAGGCATACTATTGGATATATTCAAGCCAATGCCCGAAAAAATAAATGCAGCAAGTATATTTTGCACCATATAATTCGTTAATGTCATTTTGCCAGAAAATCTAAAATAGTTAAAAATTGTTTTTAGTTTATTGTTGGTATAGAACAAACACAATCCAGAAGCAATAAAAAGCATGGTACTTATGACTAACCAGTAATAGGGATTAAAATAAGTGAAAAAAGTTGCTTTATTTGCCATTGCGATTGTCAAAAAGGCAGCTAAAGACAGCGCAGTAAACAGGCTTGTAAAAAGCATGGTTTTTAATTGTTTTTTCAATTCATGCAAACGATTAAAAAAGTTGATTTTTTGGGCATAAAACCCTAAAAGCATACAAGCAAACATCACGATATGTGCAGTAATTGCATATCCAGGAACAATTATTTGTTCATAATAACTAGCTAATAAATTAAATTTAAAAAAATCCAACCAGTTGCCGGAATAATACAATTTTAGATACTCAGGACTTGTTGAAATTTCAGGGGAAACCATATGTATACTGTTAATGTAGGCAGCAATAAATGGAGTCATTAAAAAAAGAAGCGAGCAAGTTATAAGTATTGTTTTTGCTGAGCTTTTATAAAACAGCAGTAGTATAAGACCCAAAAAGGCATAATCTTTTAAAATATCACCCAACCAAAAAGCAGAGTCAATAAATGCAAACATAAAAAGTAAAATCATTCTCCAAGTAAAGAAATAAACTGGATTTTTACCTTTACTGGCAACATTATTAATCAGAACAGCAAAACCATAGCCAAATAAAAGGGTTAATAATGTCCAAGATTTTGCATTGAAAAAAATTTGGATTATGGCGCCAAGTACATTAGACAACGGACTATTGGCAATAGCTGAAGTTGGTAATCCAATGTGAACATAACCGGCGTAGTTGCAAATTACAACTCCTAAGAGGGCCCAACCTCTTAGAATATCGACAATGGCTGTTCTTTTATTTTCTTCAATAGGTTGATAGGAATTTGTCATAAATTTTTCAGTGTTATATTTTTTAGATTATGTTTTAAGAAAAAATCAAAAGTAAGAAAATATTTAATTATTCAAATAAAAACAAATATTATTTGTGAGTTAAATACTTCTTTCTGAATAAAGGGAAAATTAATGATTTTCTTGTGTAGAGTAATAACAAACAACCTTGAAGCGGTATTCTGTAAACAAAAAATGTCTAGTTTTAAAAAGAATTTAAAACTAGACATTTTTATAATCTAAAAAGAGATATTTATTTTTCGCTCAAATGCTCCAACATATCCACTGTCATTGACTCTAAATCGAATTCATGTTTCCAACCCCAATCTTCTCGTGCACGACTGTCATCGATACTCGCAGGCCAGCTGTCGGCAATTTTTTGACGGAAGTCTGGTTCGTAAGAAATAGTAAATTCAGGAATGTGTTTCTTGATTTCGGCAGCAATTTCTGTTGGCGTAAAGCTCATCGCCGCCAGATTGTAGGAAGAACGAATCTTGATTTGTTCTGCCGGCGCTTTCATAATGTTGATGGTGGCATTGATGGCATCATCCATATACATCATCGGCATTTTGGTTTCTGAGGATAAAAAACATTCATATTTTTTATCGGCCAATGCTTTATAATAAATGTCAACCGCATAATCCGTCGTTCCGCCACCAGGAAGTGTAGACCAGCTGATTAAGCCAGGATAACGGATGCTTCGCACATCAACACCAAAAATGTTATGGTAGTATTCACACCATCTTTCACCAGCCTGTTTGCTGATTCCATAAACCGTCGAAGGCTCCATAACGGTATATTGTGGCGTGTTTTCTTTTGGAGTTGTCGGGCCAAAAACGGCGATGCTCGATGGCCAGAATATTTTTTTTATTTTCCCGGCTTTGGCCAAATTCAAAACGTGAAACAAAGAGTTCATATTCAGATCCCATGCAAAGGCAGGGTTTTTCTCGGCTGTTGCAGAAAGTAATGCGGCCATCAAATAGACATCAGTTATTTGATATTTTTCAATAAGGCTTTCGATTTGATTAAAATCCAATGCGTTTACGACTTCAAAAGGACCTGAATTGACCACATCGGTGTTCAATTTTCGTATGTCGGAAGCAATTACATTTTCGGTT
>Ga0137355_1000036_pt1 | contig 20399 bp, 17 predicted proteins | sample EasRivERMLT800_2_FD_104763 | JGI IMG/M metagenome (GOLD analysis project Ga0137355, IMG submission 104763) | Soil microbial communities from meander-bound floodplain in the East River, Colorado, USA - East River MetaG ERMLT800_2 | ecosystem: Environmental > Terrestrial > Soil > Floodplain ... | reverse complement strand
TATCACGATACGCCAGCTTTTGATAAACGGCTGTGTTGATTTCTATCAATTCCGCATTTTTGGCGAGCTTTCTAACTTTGGTTTCTGGGCAGATTTCCGGCACAAACAAAATCGTTTCAATCTCATAACCGCCTTTGATTGCTAATGAGATTTCACGTTGTCCCTCAATTAAGAACGTTCCAGATTGTTTGCGTGCTTTTGCCTTTTCTTGCAATAACAATAATGATTTTATAAAAGGGTTTTGGAGGCTGGCGATTTGTTTCAAGGGGAAAGGTGCTGGGTTTGTAAGGAGCTAAGATACTACCATTTTTTTAATTTTAAAATCGAATAATTTGGTAGCCGGAAAAGCAAGTATTAAGGAGTATTTTCTTTAGTTTTGCTCAAAATTTATTAATACAAAGACTCAAAAATGTTTCATTTACTAGATATCATCGGAACAATGGCTTTTGCCATGTCTGGCGCATTGACCGCCATGAATAAAAAACTAGATCCTTTTGGTGTTTTTATCATTGCTTTTGTGACCGCCGTGGGTGGAGGAACTTTGCGGGATATCATGATTGGGAGAACGCCAGTGGGATGGATGCTTGATTTGAAATACGTTTATGTAATCATCGTTGGTTTTATTTTGGCAATTTTATTCCGGAAAAAATTTGATCGTTTACGCACTTCGTTGTTTTTATTTGATACCATCGGGTTAGGTGTTTTTACTTTAATTGGCCTTGAAAAAGGAATAAACATCGGACTTCATCCTGTGATTTGTATCGCCCTTGGTACCATGACCGCCTGTTTTGGAGGTGTGATTCGCGATATATTGTGTACCGAAATTCCGGTGATTTTCAGAAGGGAAATTTATGCGACGATTTGCATTCTTGGGGGAATCGTTTTTTTTGCACTAAAAAAAATGAATTTAGACAATGACATTTTATATCTGATCACTTCTTCTGTGATTATCAGCATACGTTTGATGGCGGTAAAATACAAATGGCATTTGTCTCCCTTAGAACATAAACAATAATTGGTTACTTTTCCGATCTCTAATCCCCAATTGTGAAGAAATACACTGTCAGACGATACCAGGAAAACGATTATGCACAATGGAATGCGTTTATCAGCCAGTCCAAAAATGCGACCTTTTTGTTTCATCGTGATTTTATGGAATATCATCAGGATCGTTTTGTAGATTATTCTTTGATTATCTCAGATGGCTCTAAATGGATTGCGGTATTGCCAGCGAATGTGGTTGGGAGTGAAATTTTTTCGCATCAGGGACTGACCTATGGCGGTTTGGTTCATAAAGAGAAGACAAAATTGGCTTCCATAATTACCGTTTTTAAGAGTGTTTTGATCTATTTAAATGAAAATAAAAAGGAAAAATTGCACCTGAAATTGCTTCCTTCTATTTATCATACTAAACCAGCCGAAGAATTGAATTACGCACTTTTTTTGGCAGAAGCCAAATTAGAACGACGCGATACCCTTTCGGTAATCGATTTGTCTGAGGAAAATGACTATTCAAAAATCAGAAAAAGAGGGATTCAGAAGGGAATAGTAAAAGGATTGGTTGCCAAAGAAGAGGACGATTTTGAATCGTTTTGGAATGAAATATTGATCGCTAATCTAAACATAAAACATAATGCTTTTCCGGTCCATTCTTTGGAGGAAATGCAAAGGCTGAAGCATTTGTTTCCAGAGAATATCAGACAGTTTAATGTATATTACAATGATAAAATTGTAGCAGGAACTACCATCTTCGAAAGTTCTACTGTTGCCCATTGCCAATATATTTCGAAAGCTCCTGATATGGAAGATCTGGGAAGTTTAGACTTTTTATTCCGGTATTTAATCACGGAAATTTTTAACGAAAAACGTTTTTTTGATTTTGGAATATCTAACGAATCACAAGGAAAAAAACTCAATGAAGGATTATCCTATTGGAAGGAAAGTTTTGGAGCAGGCACCATTGTTCATGATTTTTACGAAGTGGGGACTGCCAATTATGCTAAATTAGAGTCGGTTTTTACGTAAATTTTTGAAATCTATAATCCATTAACTCGAAATATGATTCCATTTCTTGATTTAAAGAAAATAAATTCGCCTTATGAAACTGCTTTTCAGGAAAAACTGAAAACAATTTTAGATAGCGGTTGGTATATTTTGGGGAATGAAGTCAAGGAATTTGAATCCAGTTTTGCAGCATATTGCGAAACAAAGCATTGTATTGGTGTAGGAAATGGATTGGACGCGTTAACTTTGATTTTTAAAGGATACATTCTGTTAGGAAAACTTCAAAAAGGCGACGAGGTTATCGTTTCTGCCAATACGTATATTGCCAGTATCCTCGCTATTTTGCAGGCCGATTTGGTGCCTGTTTTGGTTGAACCAAGGTTGGAAACCTATAATATCAACCCCGATTTGATTTCGGAGAAAATAACTACTAAAACCAGAGCAATTCTTGCGGTTCATCTCTATGGTCAATTAGCGGAAATGGATGCAATAAATGCGATTGCAGCTGAAAATAATTTGCTTGTCATAGAAGATGCAGCGCAGGCACATGGAGCTATGGCAAATTCCAAATTTAAAATTCCAAATTCCAATATTGTCGTCCTGAGCGCAATCGAAGGGCAAAAATCCGGAGATCTTGGCAATGCCGCCGCTTTCAGTTTTTACCCCGGAAAAAATCTCGGTGCTTTGGGCGATGGTGGTGCAGTGACGACCAATGATTCCGAATTGGCAAATGTTTTATTTTCGCTTAGAAATTACGGTTCGGAAACAAAGTATTACAATGATTATATTGGCGTCAATTCTAGGTTAGACGAATTACAAGCCGCTTTCCTGAATGTAAGATTACCTCACTTGGATAATGAAAATGAGCATAGAAGAGTAATAGCCAGACGCTATTTGACAGAAATAAAAAACGAGAAAATCATTTTGCCATTTTGGGATTTATCAAACAATCATGTTTTTCATTTGTTTGTGATACGAACCCAAAACAGAAATGATTTACAAGATTATTTAGTAAAAAATGGAATACAAACCCTGATTCATTATCCGGTTCCGCCACACCAACAAAAAGCGTTGTCGGAGTGGAATTATTTGTCATTCCCCATTACCGAAAAAATACACACAGAAGTGTTGAGTTTGCCCATAAGTCCTGTAATGACGTCGGATGAGGTCGATTTTATAATTTCAATTTTAAATAAATATTAATTTGGAATTTGTCAAAAAAATCACTCGAAGTCAGTTGTTTAAAATTACTTCTTTAAATAGTTTGAGCGTCATCTTAAAAATAGGCGTCGGACTAATAACTTCCAAAGTTTTGGCTGTTTTTGTCGGTCCAAGCGGAATGGCGTTGGTGGGGAATTTGCGTAATTTTTTGACTTCTTTAGAAAGTGTTTCGACATTGGGTTTTCAAAACGGAATTATAAAATACGTTGCTGAGAATAAGGAAAAGAAGAGCCAACTTCAAAAAATAATAGCCACTGTTTTTATCAGTTTGGTTTGCATCGCAATGGCTCTAAGTGGCATGCTGTATTTTTTTGCGAGTTATTGGAATGCATTGCTGTTTGGAACTCATTTTGAATATTCTTTTGTGTTCAAAGCATTGGCCTTGGCTTTGCCTTGGTATGCGGTTTCTATTTTTTCGCTTTCGCTGATTAACGGTTTGGGACAGTTCAAAAAAGTAATTTGGATCAATAGCATTGGAAATGTGACAGGACTATTGGTCTCTGTGATTATGATTTTGAAGTATCAGACTTTAGGGGCATTACTCGCCATTGTTGTTTCTCCTTCTCTTATGTTTTTTGTGACTTTTTATTTTATTAATGAAAAGATAAATTTTTTCAGAACGATTCGTTTTTACCGTTTTGATTTTCAAATTCTAAAAAACTTATCGTCTTACTCAATCATGGCGTTGGTTTCGTCGGTTCTGGGGCCTTTGGTTTATTTGGCCATTCGTAAAAATGTAATTCAAAGCTTGGGATTGGAACAAGCTGGTTTTTGGGAAACGATGACCCGAATTTCGACCTATTATATGTTGTTTGTAAGCACCATCCTAACGGTTTATTTTTTGCCGAAATTGGCTGTAGCCCAAAATAACAAGGAAACAAAAAATATTTTTTGGAGTTATTTCAAAAGTATTTTGCCTGTTTTTATTGTCGGACTCACGATGATTTATTTTTTGAGATTTTTTATTGTTAAACTGCTTTTTACCGAATCATTTCTTCCCGTAACAACCCTGTTTTTTTGGCAATTATTTGGAGATGCTTTTAAAGTAGCTTCCTTAATCTTGGGGTTTCAGTTTTTTGCTAAAAAACTAACGATGGCTTTTATAATCTCCGAGTTGTTTTCGCTTACCGTTTTGTATTTTTCGAGTCTGTATTTAGTTAATGGTTTTGGAATTCAAGGAGTTGTTATGGCACAGGCTTTGGATAATTTTGTTTATCTATTGGTGCTGATGGTCTATTTTAGGAAAAGTTTGGTTTGATTTTGATAGTAAGTCATTTTAACCACAAAGTGCGCGAAGAAGGCACAAAGTACACAAAGCTTTTAGATCATTGCGCTTCCCTTGTGCACTTTGCGGTTAATTCTTTATATATTTTTTAGATCATAAGCGAAACCAAAAAAAAATATAAATAATTGATTTTTTACTTCCAAACCTCTAAATACCGCTGGGCAATAGCTTTATAATTGTGTTCTTTTTCTACAAAAGCTCTGGCTCTTTTGCCAATGGCAATGAGTTCCTCCGGGTTTTCAATCAAAAAAGACAATTCGTTCACTAAATAGTCCACGTCGGGCAAGGCGTTGATATTGACGCGTTCTGCCAAATTAAAATACTCCTTGAATTCGGTTTCCGCACCGGTGAAAACCACTTTTCCTTTTGCCATGGCTTCCAGCGCATTATAGCCTTGATCGTAACTGTACACTTGGTCCAATACGATATGAGCAGTGTTATATAAATCGATGTATTGCTGATATGGCAGATTTTGAGTTACAATAATATCCACTTTTTCGGAATATTTTGCCGCTATGGTGGCTAAAGCCTTTTCAAAAAAAACAATCCCTTTTTTTTCATAATTCCTTTGATTGATACCCAGAAAGAGAATTATTTTGTCAGAAACTACTAAAGGCTGAAAAGCGATGAATTCGGTGTTTACTGGGTTTGGAATAAAATTGACAGTGAAACCCATTTGTTCCATCGGGATTTTATAATCTAAATCGGAAACAATAAGGGCAGAGGCTTTCGAGTTTACAAAATCGAATAGTTTGCGATAGTTATTCTGTACGTATTTTAAAGAATAGTGATAGTGATTTTTTAGCTTTTTATTTTCTAACAAAGGACTTAAAATCGAATATTTCATTTCATTTTTCAGCAGAAAATCTATCACCGGTGTATCTTCTCCGCAAACCAGAAGAATGACTTTTTTGTTTTGTGTGAATAATTTTTTTAATAAAAATCGCGAAAAAGTGGGATAGGTTTCGATAGCATCCGAATTGATGAGCTGTACGATGTCGAAATTTTTTAATTTAGGCAGAAAAAAGTAAAACCGGATTCCTTTCTCCATCAACCGTAAATCGCTTTTGAAGATTTTAAAAAAAGCTTTGTTGACGAATTTTAAAAACGAATTCGATTCCAGAAACTTTGGGGCAATGGAAAAATCTACAGGAAATTTTTTAAAACTATCACCGGTTGCAATGAGGGTAACGTCCTGATTCAACGTTTGTAAGCCTTCTTTTAAAGAATTGTGCAATCGGCTGTATTCGCCAACAAGGAGTATTTTCATTTTTTCTGCAATAGAAATAATTATATTTACGTAAATATAGAGGAAAATGTCCAATGTTTTTTTAGAAAACGATCTCGAAATTTTGATTGCTACCCAAGACCGAAGCGATTTGGGTTTCTTGTCAAAGATGTTTCCGTTTAAACATTTTTCCAATTATACTATATTGATTATAAATCAGTCGAATGACGCAGTTTTGACTTCAGGATATCCTTCGGTAAGAGTTATTAATTCTACCGAAATAGGTTTGTCGAGGAGCCGGAATTTGGCAATTGCAGAGGCAGAGAAAAAGATTTGTCTTCTGACCGATGATGATGTGGTTTATTTTCCTGATTTCGAAAAGGAAATCGTAAAAGCGTTCGAAAAGAATCCCGATTCTTCGATAATTACTTTCAATCATAAGCGAATTGGATTGGAGAAGCCAAATAATACCTCCCAAAAAGGATATGTTCATACGGCAAAAAGTATTTTAAAAGTGTGTTCGATAGAAATTGCTTTTCAACTCGAGGACATTAAAAAAAGTGCAATTTATTTTGACGAAGATTTTGGTTTGGGTTCTTTTTTTGAAACTGCCGAAGAATATTTGTTTTTGAGAAAGGCACTTCGGCAAGATTTAAAATCCTATTATTGTCCGGCTGTGATTGTTTCGCACCCTTTACTGTCTTCCGGAAAGTTAGAAGGTAGTGACGAATTACTTTTTGCAAAAGCGGCATTATTTTATAAAATAAACGGAAGGTTAGCCTATTTGTGGCTGATGAAGTACCTGTTCTTTTTGTACAGACATCATTATGTAAAAAAAGCGAATTGTTTTGAAAAGCTAAAAATAGGTTTATCAGGAATTGAGAAATATAGAATGTTAAATAGAATCAGAAATAATTAGTGCCAAAATGAATGTCCAATTAATCGATTTGCCCAAAATAGAAGATGTGAGAGGGAATCTCTCTGTAATCGAAGGAGAAACTATTCCGTTTCTTTCCAAAAGGGTTTATTATTTATATGATGTTCCCAGCGGAAGCAAAAGGGGAGGACATGCTCATAAAGAGCAACAGGAATTGCTGATTGCTTTAAGCGGCAGTTTTGACGTGGTTTTGAAAGATGGTGTTGGTGAAAATATTGTGACTCTAAATAAACCCAATATTGGATTATTAATTCCGACTGCAATTTGGCGTGAACTACAGAATTTTTCCTCGGGATCGGTGTGTCTGGTGTTGGCATCCGACGAATTTGATGAGGAAGATTATATTCGGGATTATAAAGAGTTTGAGTTATTTAAAAACAGAAGATCCTAATCGATACGCTGCTAAAACAGTTTTTAGTCCAATTAGTGGTTTTAGAATAAAAGACGGCAATTCTAATAAAATTCTTTTTTTAAGGCTTAATTGTTTTAAATTAATGGCTTTGTAATAATTTTCAAATAAGGTGTTATTCTGGTCTAATTTGCATTTGATTGCCAAAGAAAACCGATTCAAATCCAGGAATTTTTTTAAATCCAAATTGTTTTTTTCTAATTCTGAAAACTTAGAAAAATTCATTTTCCCATAAAGAGATGAGGTCTTTTTAGAAAGGCTGTTGGGGTCGTAAACATAGCGAGCCAAGATTTTCCAAGAAAACAGAACGGGATAACTTAACCCAATTCGAATCCACATATCGGTATCTTGACCACTTTTTATTTTTATGTCGAAATGGCCTATTTCATCAAAAACACTTTTGTGGAAAACGGCGCAAGAAGTCCAAATTACGGTTTCTTTCAGACTGGCTGTAAAGAAGTTTACGATCACGCAATTTCCAGATTTGGGGATTGAATAGCGCGCCGGGAAAATGGATGTTGAGGTTTCGATTTCTATCGCCGCGGAAAAAACATGGTTTTTTGGATAACAATTAATGTTTTGAAACATTTCCTGCAAGAAGTTCGGATACCAATAATCATCAGCATCCAAAAAAGTGATGTAATTGGCGTTTGCTTTCTCTATTCCATAATTTCTGGCAGAAGAACTACCACCATTTTCTTTAGTGTAATATTTGATTCTTGGGTCATTAAACTGCGATACAATCTCTTCACTGCGATCGGTAGATCCGTCATTAATAATTAGGATTTCAAAATCGGTGAAAGTTTGACAAAGCACACTTTTCAGAGTGTTTTCTATGAAATTTTCCTTGTTGAAAAGTGGAATGATGACGGAGAAAAAAGGCATCTATTTGGTGTTTAAAAAACAAAAATAGCCTATTTTGTAACAGTCAAACAGGAATAAAGAAGGTTTTTTTGATGTTAGATTGTTTTCCAGTTTCGATTGAATTTTTTGAAATAAGATAGAAACCAGAAAATGCACTTTTAAATGAGAAAGCGTTCTGTAGGTTTTGGTTATTTTGGTTTCGAAAGCAGTTCTGGCATAATTATTCGAAAGAAATAGAAGCGTTTCTAAAGCGTTTTTGGTTTTAGCAATAAATTGTTCGGATGTTTCTAAATTTAAATGATATAAAGGATTTTCGATATGTTGAATCGAGATATTTTTGTTTTTTAAACCCTGAATAAAAAAGGCATCTTCATAGCCATATTTTGATATTTTCTCTTCAAATAAAATCGTTTCAAAAACCAATTTATGGATTAATAGGTTAGAGACAAATGTCGTTTGATACGTTTTTTTTTGTCTTTTTTCTAAAGGCATTGCTTCTCTTTTTCGTCCAAATTCCCAACGAAATATTTCGTTGGATTCCGGTTGTTGCTCTGCGTAAAGGATTCCGCCAAAAAAAACACTTTCTTGAGGAGTGAGTATTTGGCTGATATAGTTGGCAATAAAATTGGAATTTTTGGGGAAAGTGTCGCAGTCAAGAAATAATAGCCAATCGTAATTTGCTTTTGAAGCCAACAGATTGCGAATTTTGCTTCTTCCTATATTTTGCGATAATTCAATGAAAATACAATTTGATAGAAAGGCGATTTCTCTGTTTTCTGATTGATACAACGCGGATGCGTCATCAATACAAATTATTTCGAACGGTTTTTTAATTAATAACGCTTGCTTATGGATTTCTAAAACCAATGGGCAAGCGTTGTAATTGTATATAGGAATAAGTATCGAAAGCATTATACGCTTTTCTGAACCACCTCAAAAATTTTAGCGTCCTCACATTTTAATGTTTTCGAAGGGAATTTCATCAATAAGGCATAATCGTGCGTGGCCATGATGATTGTTTTTCCATTTGCATTGATAGTTCTCAAAACTTCAAGTACTTCAGTGCTTGTTTGAGGATCAAGATTTCCTGTAGGCTCATCGGCAAGGATAAACTCAGGGTCGTTAAGCAATGCTCTGGCAATAGCAACTCTTTGTTGTTCCCCTCCAGAGAGCTGGTGAGGCATTTTGTTGGCCAAGCTTTTCATGCCAACTTTATCTAAAACTTCATCTATTTGTTTTTGCATGGAATCATTATCTGTCCAGCCGGTAGCTTTTAGAACAAACAACATATTGTCTTTGACGGTGCGGTCCGGAAGCAATTGAAAGTCCTGAAAAACAATACCAATTTGTCTTCTTAAAAACGGAATTTCATCTTCTTCCAGGGTCGCCAAATTAAAACCTGCAATTTGCCCTCTACCTTCTCTTAAAGGCAAATCTCCGTATAAAGTTTTCATAAAACTACTTTTTCCAGAACCTGTTTTCCCAATGATGTATATAAATTCACCATGATTTACTTCCAAGTTTACGTCAGATAAAATGACTTTTTCTTCCTGGTAAATAGTTACATTTTTTAAAGATAATACGGTTTGAGACATAATTATGATTTGTTTATTGGGTAAAAGTACTAAGTAAACGGTTGTATTCAAAATAAATTTTGGTCATTGGAAGAAAAAGATGACGTTAGTTGTGTCGAATCACAATTTGAATTCCAGAAGACAATTTTATTTTTTATTTTTAAAATTCAAATTCGGCAGTTTTGGAACAAATTATTAATCACGAATTTAAATCCTAATTTCATCAAAATTAACTCCGTTAAAAAAATTGTTCATAATAATAACAAATATCCACTCGTTATAAAAGGTATAAAATGATACTTTTGACTATTAAATTAAAATCACGATGCGCAAAATTTTAAGGTTCTTTTATTTACTTTTTTTTATGGGAACAGTGATTGTTTCGGCTCAAAAATCGACAATTTACACGTATGATTTAAGAGATTTCGACAAAGCACTTTCTTTGTACAATGACAAACAATATGCATCGGCCCAAATTATTTTCGAAAATGTAAAAGCGGTTGCGACAAATGAGGAATTGCTATCGGATTGTTCTTATTACATAGCAAATTGCGCCATTCGCACGGATCAGGAAAACGCCGATGAGTTGATGGAGCGTTTTGTTACTGATTTTCCAACAAGTACCAAACAGAATCAAGCCTATATTGAAGTGGCTCACTATTATTTTAATCGGGGCGATTATCCCCGAGCAATTCAATGGTTTGAAAAGGTGGATGAGAATTATCTGAATGTGGGCGACAGGGATAAATACAATTTCCAAAAAGGATATAGTTTTTTTAGCATTAAAAAGAAAAAGGAAGCCACAGTATATTTGAATAAAGTGGTAAACTCAGCAACATACGGTTCTCAGGCAAAATATTACTTAGGGTTTATGGCGTATGAATCGGATGATTATAAAGAAGCCAATAAACAATTTGATAAAGTTGCCGGCGAAGAAAAATACAAAGAAAAGCTTTCGTATTTTCAGGCGGATATGAATTTTAAATTAGGAAATTTTCAAAAAGCGATTGATTTGGGCGAAAAAACAATGGCCAAATCAAATGCTTTAGAAAAGTCGGAACTCAATAAAATTATTGGCGAAAGTTATTTTAATTTAAAACAATATGCCAAATCTATTCCTTATTTAATGGCATATAAAGGCAGAAAAGGGAAATGGAGTAATACCGATTTTTATCAACTGGGTTATGCCTATTATGTGCAAAAGGATTATGATAACGCCATTTTGCAATTCAATAAAATTATCGACGGAAAAGATTTTGTAGCCCAAAACGCTTATTATCATTTGGGGGAATGCTATATGAATTCGGATAAAAAACAGCAAGCCTTGAATGCTTTTAAAAATGCTTCGGAAATGAAATTTGATGCCGCTATTCAGGAAGATGCCGCTTTGAATTATGCCAAATTGAGTTATGAAATTGGGAATTCATATACAAGTGTCCCAGCAGTTCTGAATGATTTTTTGAATGCATATCCAAATAATCCCAACAATAAAGAAATAGAGAAGTTGTTGGTTGACTCTTATATTTCTTCGAAAAACTACAAAGAAGCTTTGATTTTATTGGAAAGAAATAAGACGAACGAGAATAAATCAGCTTATCAAAAAGTTCTTTTCTATAGAGGTTTGGAGCTGTATACTGATGGAAATTATCAGGAAGCTTTGAAAATGTTTGATAAAGCAATTAGACAACAAAATGAAGGTTCTTTCGCGATCCGCGCCACTTTCTGGAAAGGGGAAAGCGAATATGTTTTGGATGATTTTCAAAATGCATTGTCAAGCTATCAACAATTTGCAAATAGCAATGAGGCTGGTTCTATGGCCGAGTATAAGAACATCAATTATAATATTGCGTATGCTTTTTTCAAGTTGAAAGAGTACGATCAGGCTGCCGTTTATTTTCAAAATCAGATAGGAAAAGGGGGGGGGGACAAAGTGCGTTTACCTGATTCCTATGTGCGTTTGGCAGATTGTAAATTTGTCACTTCAAAATATTGGCCGGCTTTGGAAGCGTATAATAAAGTGGTCGAATTGAAAAGCGTTGATGCAGATTATGCTTATTTTCAAAAAGCGATTTGCTATGGGTTCTTGTCTAAAAATGATAAAAAGATTGAAGAACTCAATGCCTTTTTGCAATTGTATCCAAAATCAGTGTACCGAGATGATGCGTTTTATGAACTTGGGAATACTTATGTTGGGGAGAATAAACAGGATCTGGCGATCAAGACTTATGATCGAATGAATGCCGAATTTAAAAATGGTTCGTTTGCTTCGAAAGCGATTTTGCGTCAGGGATTAATTTATTACAATTCGGATAAAGACGATCAGGCATTAGTGAAATTCAAAAAAGTTGCGGCCGATTTTCCTAAAACACCCGAAGCGATGGAAGCGGTGGCAACCGCTCGATTGATTTATGTGGACAATGGCAGAGTCGATGAATACGCGGCTTGGGTGAGAACATTGGATTTTGTGGCAGTTTCGGATTTGGATCTGGATAATGATACCTATGAAGCGGCCGAAAAGCAATTTCAACAGAATAATTTCAAACAGGCTATCGTAGGATTCAGTAATTATGTGGTTAAATTTCCAAAGGGAATTCATGCGTTGCACGCCAATTTCTATTTAGCTCAATCCTATTTTTCGGATGGGTTAGAAAGTAAATCAATCCCAAATTATCAATTTGTTATCGAAGAAGCCCGCAGCGAGTTTACGGAGCAGTCTTTGGCGCGACTGGCTCAAATTTTTCTGAAAAATAATGAATGTGATAAAGCGATTCCGGTTCTGTCCCGTTTAGAAACCGAAGCCGATTTTCCTCAAAATAAAACGTTTGCACAATCCAATCTGATGAAATGTTATTATGATAAAAAGGATTATCCAAACTCGGTGGTTTATGCAGAGAAAGTGCTGATGAATCCCAAAACCGATGAAAACGTAAAAAATGATGCGCAAATTATCATTGCACGTGCGGCTATACAAACTGGTGATGAAGCAAAAGCTCGAATTGCTTATGCAAAGTTAGGAACTGCCGCCAAAGGAGAATTGGCAGCCGAAGCCTTATATTATGAGGCTTATTTTAAGAATAAAGACGGGAATTTTGAGACGTCAAACAGTATGATTCAAAAACTGGCAAAGAATTATTCCAGTTACAAGTCTTTTGGAGGCAAAGGTTTGATTCTTATGGCTAAAAACTTTTACGGACTGAAAGACAGTTTTCAAGCCACTTATATTTTGGATAACGTAATTCAGAATTTTACCGAATTCCCAGACATTGTAGCCGAAGCAAAAATGGAATTAGAGGTTGTCAAAACCGAAGAAGCCAAAACAAATTCGTCGATTATCAAATAACTGAATTACAGATTTACAAACAGAAGCAAGAAAAATCGGCATGAAATTTTTGATCCAATTGAAAGCCAAAAAATAAAGAAAGAATGAAATTACCCTTTTATATAGTGGATGTTTTCGCAGAAAAAAAGTATGCAGGCAATCAATTAGCGGTTTTTTTAGATGCAGAAAAGTTAAGCGATAATGATATGCAAAGAATTGCCCGTGAAATCAACTTTGCGGAAAGCACCTTCATTACCAAGCTTAAGCCGGGAAATAATACTGCGGAAATAAGAATTTTTACTCCAGAACATGAAATGAAGTTTGCAGGACATCCAATTATAGGAACTTCATGGGTTTTGATGAATAAAATATTTGAAAGTCAAGCTCAAAAGATTGCGTTGTCAGTTCCAATTGGTGAAATTCCAATTCGTCAATCCGGAGATTTGGTGTGGCTGCAGGCGGCTCAACCCGAGTTTTTGGATACTTTTTTAGCGGAGGATTTTTTATCGTTCAGTAATTTAACAGTGGAAGATTTTGATGATCAATTTCCAATCCAGGAAGTGACCACAGGGAGTGCTTTTGTCATCGTTCCTCTCAAAAATAAAAAAGCATTAGATGATTTAATTTTAGATCAGGCCACAATGAATGAGTGGTTGCAAACTCATTGTAAGACGAATCACAGGGCTCTGTATTTTTATTGTTTAGAAGAAACAAAGCTCACCAGCAGAATGTTATATATTGAAGATAATCAGCTAAAAGAAGATGCGGCTACAGGAAGTGCCAGCACTTGTTTACAGGCTTTTCTTTTGAAGTATCATTCGTCCGAAATTGAAATAATAAACAATCAAGGCGATTGCATTAATAGACCGTCTCAAATTTATTTTAATGGGAAGTTGTCTATGAATCATTTTGATATAAATATTGGTGGAAAAACACAATTCATAGCAAAAGGGGAGTGGGAGGTTTAAATTACAAGATTGAACGCTAGAAGTTAAAAGGTTAGGCAAAAGAAGTAAAAAATACAAAACATGACATTTAAATATAAAAATATAACAGCATTTATAAATTTGATCTCAGGGTTCTCGACCCGCTTCTTTTCCACTAAGATTGGATTGGGGATTTTGTTTTTTTTAGTTTTCCAATTCTCATTGGCACAAAAAAAACAAGAAAACATGGGGACGGAAGTCGTAAATGTTGTAAAACCGTATACGCCTACCATTTCCGATGCTTTCAAGGTAAAAGAAACCCCTTCGCTAGACGATGAGGGTACTGCCAAAAAAGAAGTCGTAAAATATTCTATTTTCTCTTTTCCCGTGGCTTCTACTTTTACGCCCTCTAAAGGGAAAGCGGAAGGATTGGAAAAAGTAAAACAGGAACATTTGTTTGCCAATTATGCGAGTTTGGGTGCGGGAAATTATGGAACTTTAAATGCCGAATTGTACGTTACTGATAATCTTAATAACAATGAGTATATCGGTGGAATGTTTCGTCATCTTTCTTCCCAAGGCGGCATAGATGAATCAGAGTTGAATGATGCGTTTTATGACACTTCAATTGATTTGATTTATGGGAACAACCAAAAAGACTTGTCTTGGAATATCGATTTAGGATATCATAATCAAATATACAATTGGTACGGATTACCGGATGATTTCGGTAATGCTTTAGCTCCAGTGGATAGGGATATTTTGATCGATGGAATCAATCCGCAACAGATCTATAATACAATTAGTTTGGGCGGTAAAATGGATGCAAGCGAAGGTGTTTTTAATGATGCCAGTCTGAAATTTGACCATTTTTCGGATACGTATGGATCTTCGGAAAATAGATTTAACTTCAAACCGTCTTTTCAATTTGATGTAATGGATTACTCGATAAAAACGGATGTTTTTTTTGATTATCTAAATGGTAGTTTCGAGAAAAATTATTCGAATACTAATTTGGAATCAATGCAGTACGGCTATGCTAATTTTGGGGTTGCGCCAAGTTTTGTATTGCAGGAAGACGACTGGACACTAAATATTGGTGCGGGTTTCTTTTATAGTCTGGATACTCAAAACAGCAACAATAAATTTTTTGTTTATCCTCAAATCAATGCCACTTGTAAAGTAGTTGGTGATTTGATGGTTTTTTATGCCGGAGCCAAGGGGAATTTGGAGCAAAATACGTATTTGGATTTTGTTGCTGCTAATCCGTTTGTTTCTCCAACTTTAAATAGTACTCCAACGGATAAACAATATGATGTTTTTGCTGGTTTGAAAGGGAAATTGGCAAACAATGTCAGTTATAATATTAAGGGATCGTTGGTTAGCGAAAAAAATAAAGCCCTGTTCCGAAGTAATGATTATACCGCAAATAGCTCCAATGAGAATTATGCTTTTGGAAACTCCTTTCAAATTGTTTACGATGATGTGAAAACGGTCAGTTTTTATGCAGAATTAAAAGCCGATTTTTCAGAGAATGTGATTTTTGGAATCAATGGAACTTTTAATAGTTATACAAATGGAATTCAGGAAGAGGCCTGGAATTTACCATCCATGAAAATGGGATTGAGTTTGGATGTTAATTTTGCCGAAAAATGGAATGTAGGAATCAATGCGTTCTATGTGGGGGAAAGAAAGGATTTACAGGTAAATAATGATATTGCTTATATTGCGATTGCGCCTTTTACTCCAAATCCAATTACTTTGGCTGGTTATTTTGATCTTAATGCCCATTTAGGTTTTAAATATAATGAAAGGTTGACCGCTTTTTTAAGAGCCAATAACATTACCAATCAGGCCTATGAAAAATGGCTGAATTATCCTGTACAAGGTTTTCAGCTTGTTATCGGGGCAAATTATAAATTTGATTTTTAGTTTTTATTAACCACAAAGAGCACAAGAAGACACAAAGCACACTGAGAATATATATTAAAAAACTTCGTGGATCTTGCACCTTCTTCGCGTTCTTTGTGATTAAATTCAGTATAGAGTTATGACTTTCAAACAAAAAATACATCAATATTATTTACAACTAGTTCAAGATCGAATCGATGTTTTCAAAGATATGATCGTGGCGCTGACCGAAGATTCAAAGAACGATGCCAAAGGATCTGCCGGAGACAAACATGAGACGGCATTGTCTATGATGCATATCGAGCAAGAAAAACTCAATCATAAACTTAGAGAGGTACTGTCACAAAAAGCAGTTTTAGATAAAATCGATTCGACTGTAACTGCCGAATCTATTATTGTGGGAAGCTTGGTGAAAGCCAACGGAATTTATTTGTATTTGAGCGTGGCTCTTCCAAAAATTAACATCGAAGGAATAAATATAATCGCATTATCGCCGCAATCGCCTTTAGGAAATAAACTAATGGGGATGAAAGTGGCGCATGCCTTTGAAATAAATACTACCCAGTATACAATAGAAGAAATCTTGTAACCTTTCTGATTTCTTAATAACTCGTTTGCAATTTATATTTTATAGTTTTTTAGGGCTTCTTTTTTCTATATTAGCCTAACTAAACTATTTATTATGAAACGTATTACATTACTTCTTGCTTTGTTTTTATTGATTTCCTGTAATCAAAAGAACAAAATTTCAGTTGATACCATTATTACTGATGCCACAATTTATACGGTCAATAAAACCTTTGGCACGGCTTCGGCTATGGCAATCAATAAAGGTAAAATTGTTGCAATTGGTACCAATGATGAAATCGCTGATAAATATGAATCTAAAAACACGGTTGACGCCAAAGGCAAATTCATCTATCCCGGTTTGATAGATGCGCATTGTCATTTTTATGGTTTTGGATTGAATTTGCAAGAAGTAGATTTACGCGGAACAAAAAGCATGAAAGAAATAGTTGAGCGCATAAAGATTTTTGTAAAAGAAAAAAATCCTGAGTTTATTGTTGGAAACGGCTGGGATCAAAATGACTGGGAGGTGAAAAAATACCCTACAAAAGCAGATTTGGATGCTGCATTTCCAAATATTCCGGTGGTGCTGAATAGAGTAGATGGCCATGCGATACTTGTGAACAGTAAAGTTTTGAAATTGGCAGGAATTACAAAAAACACCAAAGCCGTTGGCGGTCAGATTGAAATAGAAAATGGTGAACCAACAGGTATTTTAGTTGATAATCCGATGGATTTGGTTTTTAAAATTATTCCGAAACCAAGCCGTAAAACCCAAATAGCTGCTTTATTGGATGCTGAAAAAGTGATGTTCGATTATGGATTGACAACAGTAAATGATGCGGGTTTAGATCCTGAAATTATTAATTTGATGGATAGTTTGCAAAAAGCAAAAGCGATGAAGCTCAATGTTTATGCTATGATCACCGCTAATCAGAAGAATATTGATTTGTATCTGAAGAAAGGAATTTATAAAACCGATAATTTAGATGTGCGTTCCTTTAAAATGTACGGAGATGGTGCTTTGGGTTCCCGTGGTGCTTGCATGCATAAACCATATTCCGATATGCCGAAGCAGTTTGGCGCGTTGCTTTCTTCCGTTTCAGAATTGAAGTCTGTGGCCAAACAAATCGCAGCTTCTCCTTTTCAATTGAATTCCCATGCTATTGGGGATTCGGCAAATACCGTTTTACTGAAGATATACAAAGAAGTTCTGACGGGTAAAAAAGACCGCAGATGGAAAATCGAACATGCCCAGGTTTTGCGTGAAGAAGATTTTGATTATTTCAAATTAGGGATTATTCCTTCAGTGCAGCCTACACATGCTACTTCGGATATGTACTGGGCTGGTGAGCGACTCGGAAAAGACCGATTGAAAAATGCCTATGCTTATAAAAAATTACTGCAAAAAGCTGGAATTATTGCTTTAGGGACAGATTTTCCGGTTGAAGAAGTCAATCCAATGCTGACTTTTCATGCTGCTGTCGCCAGAAAAGACAGTAAGAATTACCCAAAGGATGGCTTTCAAATGGAAAATGCATTGACCAGAGTTGAAACATTAAGAGGCATGACAATCTGGGCTGCCTATTCTAATTTTGAAGAAAAAGAAAAAGGAAGTCTTGAAGTAGGTAAATGGGCTGATTTTGTAATGTACGACCAGGATTTAATGAAAATTGAAGAAAGTAAAATCGTAAACATGAAACCGTTGCACACATATGTAAAAGGGAATCAAGAAAAGTAAAAGTACTGGTAGAAAAAGTATGTTTTACAATTTGTAATCCAATGTTTGAATTTGAATACTTTTAAATTACATTTTAACTGTAAAAATTAAATTTAAGTTTTAAACTGTAACTATATAGTTTATTTGTGTTTTATAATTATAACTACTAATGCATCTTTGCCTTATAGAAATAAACAAAACATTAAAATTATATAGTTATGTGCGGAATATTAGCCATTATCGGAAAAGGGAAAGATGAAGAATTAGTAAAAAAACTTTCAAAAAGAATGTCACACCGTGGACCGGATGAAAGTGATTTACATGTTACGGAGAACGGTCATATACTAAGTCACGAGCGTTTGTCGATCATCGATTTGCATTCAGGGAGACAGCCAATTCAAGGAACTTCTACCGCTTGGATGGTTCATAATGGTGAAATTTACAACCATCAGGAATTAAGAGAGGGAGTTTTGAAAGGACATACTTTTAGAACGAAATCGGATTCGGAGGTTATTGTGCATTTATATGAAGAATTTGGATACGATTTTTGTAACAGACTTGATGGTGATTGGGCTTTTGTAGTGGTTGATGGTGATGATTTTATGGCCGGTAGAGACCCGATGGGAGTGAAGCCGTTGTATTACGGATTGGATGAAAGAGGAAGGATTTATTTTGCTTCAGAAATGAAACCTATAGCCGACCAATGTAAAACATTTTCAACTTTTCCTCCGGGACATTTTTATACACAAAAAACTGGTTTTGTAAAATACTACAAACCAGAATACGAAGATTATTTAAAAGCAGATCAAGAGCTTGATTTGGATTTAATCAGAGAGACTTTGACCGAAGCAACCCGCAAGCGTTTGATGAGCGATGTGCCTATCGGGGTGTTGCTTTCAGGAGGATTGGATTCGTCTTTGACATCTTCAATTGCTTCCAGATTATTAGCGGAAAGCGGAAAAAAATTGCATTCTTTTTCTATTGGTTTGGATGCAGATGCGCCGGATGCAAAAGCGGCTAAAAAAGTTGCTGAATTCTTAGGGACGGAACACCATGAAATTCATTTTACAATCGAGCAAGGCATCGAAATATTGGATAAATTGATTTGGCACCTTGAAACCTATGATGTGACTTCGGTAAGAGCGAGTACACCGATGTATTTCTTGTCGAAAGCGATAACCGATTTGGGTATTAAAGTGGTGCTCTCGGGTGAAGGAGCAGATGAGATTTTTGGAGGGTATCTGTATTTCAGAAATGCGCCAACAACAGAAGATTTTCAAAAAGAAACCATCGAAAGGGTTCAAAAATTATTCACGGCCGATTTGTTACGAGCGGACAAATCAACAATGGCACATGGCCTTGAGGCAAGAGTTCCGTTTTTGGATAAAGCGTTCCTGGCTATGGCGGTACGTATTAAAGCGGAAGAAAAAATGCCGAAAACGTATGATGGAAAAGAAAAATACATTCTAAGAAAAGCATTCGACACCCCAGACAACCCATATCTTCCGGATGAAGTTTTATGGAGACAAAAAGAACAGTTTTCGGACGGAGTAGGGTACAACTGGATCGATCAGTTGATTGAGTATTGTGCTGCCAAAGTAACTGACGAGCAGTTGGAAGGAGCAGTAGTTGAATTTCCATACAACACGCCTACTACAAAAGAAGCTTACTTTTACAGATCGATATTTCACAAATACTATCCACAAGTAAGTGCGGCTCAAACCGTTAGAAAATGGATCCCGAAATGGCAGGAAAACCAAGATCCAAGCGGAAGAGCCAACGCGGCACACGTTCAGGCGGATACCGAAATTGCAAAAGCAGGAGTGGCCGTATAAATAAAGGCTTAAATTCAAATATTTATCCCGATCGTTTTCGGGACCATTTTTAAATTGTTTTAGTAATCATTTTCAAATTTTCAAAAACGGCATTTTAAATGTTGTTTTTGGAAATTTGTTTTTTAGGGAGGTTTGAGAAAATTAATTTCGATCAAGGCTTCATTAGTGAATTTTAAAATAAGAATAATTGGCACTATAATGATTTTGGAATTTTTAAGGACTATTTGGCTGGTTGTTTTTAGGATAGGTTTAGGTTTTACTTTTTTTTGAATTTTTATTGATATTGATGTTTGTTTTTTGAAATTTAAAATGGTTTTTGGTATTGATATTGACATTTTTTGTTAATAACTTAACGGCTTAAGAAGCGATTTTAACCATTATGTAATTTCGTTTTTATATATTTGCGTGTTATACAAAAAATACATTTTTTAGAGTAAATTATATGAGCGAAGAAATCAAGAAGGACAATTATTCAGCAGATAGTATTCAAGCATTAGAAGGGATGGAGCATGTAAGAATGCGTCCGTCGATGTATATTGGAGATGTAGGTGTTCGAGGACTGCATCATTTAGTTTATGAAGTGGTAGATAACTCGATTG
>Ga0137355_1000035_pt1 | contig 20655 bp, 22 predicted proteins | sample EasRivERMLT800_2_FD_104763 | JGI IMG/M metagenome (GOLD analysis project Ga0137355, IMG submission 104763) | Soil microbial communities from meander-bound floodplain in the East River, Colorado, USA - East River MetaG ERMLT800_2 | ecosystem: Environmental > Terrestrial > Soil > Floodplain ... | reverse complement strand
TTACAGCGGGAGAGTACTTATACGAACGATTAGTTGATTTAGGATTAATCAAAAAATAATACCAAAATTCCAATACCAAAATTCCAAATTCCAACGATTTATTTTATTGGGATTTGGAATTTGACATTTTAATATTTAATAAAAATGGATTTGCAAGACCAATTAAAAAATTTATTTCCTGATTACGTCCCTTCTAATGAACCCGAAGAAGTTGAGGAAATTGAACATGAATTGTATGTTCAAAAAGAACCTATGATTTGTAAATACGAAAAAAGAAAAGGAAAAGTCACCACAATCATCGAAGGCTACGAAGGATCTGACGAGGATTTTAAAATTCTAGCCAAAGAAATAAAAATCAAGCTTGGCGTTGGAGGCAGTTTTAAGGATAGCTCGATAATTATACAAGGCGATTATCGCGATAAAATTATGGCTATTTTAAAAGAAAAAGGGTTTAAGACCAAACGTGTTGGTGGATAGCCCCCCTAACCCCCGAAGGGGGAATACAAATTTGATAACAATTATAAACTAAACCTATTTACCTCTAATAGGAATTCCCCTTTGGGGGTTAGGGGGCTTGACAATGATTCAACAATCCGAACTAATACTCAACCCAGACGGGAGTGTATATCATCTCAATTTAAGACCGGAACATATTGCACACGATATTATTTTTGTGGGTGACCAAAATCGGGTGGAAAAAATAACCCAATTCTTTGACCGCATTGAATTTTCGACCCAAAAAAGAGAATTCAAAACCCAAACCGGAATTTATAAAGGAAAAAGAATAACTGTAATGTCCACCGGAATTGGCCCGGATAATATTGATATCGTAATGAACGAACTGGATGCTTTGGTCAATATTGATTTGGAAACCAAACAGCCGAAAGAAAATCTGACTTCATTAAACATAATTCGTATAGGAACTTCAGGATCCTTACAAGCCGATATTCCCGTAGATAGTTTTGTTATGTCAAAATTTGGATTGGGTCTGGACAACATGCTTCGCTCCTATTTGATTGATGAAATCACAAATGATCAAATTGAAGATGCTTTTATAAAACACACCAATTGGGATCTGAGAAAAGGAAAACCGTATGTGATTTCATGTTCAGAAAAATTGGAGAAATTAATAGAAAGTGACCGGATGCACAAAGGAATTACAGCAACAGCAGGAGGATTTTACGGTCCACAAGGACGTGTTTTGCGTTTAGACATTCAAGATGCGGCTTTGAATTCTAAAATGGACAATTTCAATTACAGTGGTAACAGAATCACCAATCTTGAAATGGAAACAGCCGCTATTTATGGACTTTCTGCACTTTTGGGTCATAATGCACTTTCGTTGAATGCGATCATTGCCAATCGTGCTTCGGGAACTTTTAGCGAAGATCCATACAAAGCCGTGGATGAACTGATTGCCTATACGTTAGAGAAATTAGCCGCAAATTAGAAAAACATGAACTTTCGACTAGCCCGACATACCGATGATTTAGAAAAAATCAAATCCTTTTATATTGACATTTTAGGGTTTAGTTTGCTCGGAAGCTTTGAAAATCATGCCACTTATGATGGCATTTTCATTGGTAAACCCAATTTGGATTGGCATTTTGAGTTTACGAAATCAAATGAAAAAGCCAATCATCATTTTGATGAAGATGATCTTTTGGCATTATATCCAGAAACCGTTTTAGAATATGACAATCTTCTAAATAATTTAATAGAAAACAATATTTCAATAATAACGTCCAAAAATCCATATTGGAATGAAAATGGAATCCTGTTCCTGGATCCGGATGGGTTTCGAATTGTTATTTCTCCTTTAAAAATAAAATAAAATGAACAGTCAACAACTTCTTTCGTCCGATTCTTTGACACTTCAGGTGAAACAATTAGAAATAGGAACATGGGAAGAACTATCAGCTTTTGTAAAACAAATTCCTTACGGCCGAAACGCTAATCGGGAAGATTTGTCTTTAGTTCTAAAAGAGAACAAAGGAACCTGCAGTTCGAAACATGCTTTTTTGAAGGAGATTGCCACCCAAAATAATATTCCAAATGTGGAGTTGATTATTGGCCTTTATAAAATGAATGAAGCCAATACCAAAATTGGAACGACTTTATCAGAAAACAGTATAGCGTATATTCCTGAAGCGCATTGTTATTTGAAAGTAAATGGGGAAAGATTGGATGTAACGTCCAAAGAAGCCGATTTTGAAAAAATAAAAGCGGATTTGCTTGAAGAAATCGTCATAGAACCTTTTCAAGTTGGGCAGTTCAAAATAGATTACCACCAAAAATTCATCCAGAATTGGTTATCATCAACTAATTCTGATTGTACTTTCGAAAAAATTTGGAAGATCAGAGAACAATGTATTGAAAACTTATCAAAATCAAACTAATGGAATTAAAAGTAAAGCAACTGGAATCTCTTTTACAGAAAACTACTGTTTTTTTCGAAAACACAAAAAGAGAAATTTTAGAAGAAAAAATATCAGCTGAAAAATGGTCAAAAAAGGAAATATTAGGTCATTTGATTGATTCTGCCATAAACAATATCCAACGATTTACGGAAATCCAATACAATGAGAAGCCCTATAAAATAAGACAATACAATCCTGATGAATTAGTTAAAGCCAATAATTATCAGGAAAAAGATATTGACGAATTATTTCAGCTTTGGCTACAGTTGAATAAACAGATTGTTTTTATTATTAAAAATCAAACCCCGGTAACATTAGAATATCCAATTCTATTGCCCGATAATGAGGTGAAAAACTTACAATTTTTGATGACTGATTATGTGGATCATTTAGAACATCATCTGAATCAAATACTCTTGTAAATTAAAAGCACTGACTTAATTTTTTTACAACTAACTTTGCCTTTTTACAATAAACACATTTGATGAAAATAATACTTACAGGAGCAACAGGCGTTTTAGGTTCTCATATTATGTATGAAATACTGGAACTTTTTATAAATGAGAAAACCAAGAATGCAAAACTGTATCTAATTGCAAGAAACAAAGGAAAAAACTCCGCTTTAGACAGAATTAATGAACTTTTATCGAGCAGTTACACTCCAAAAATCCTTAAAGAAAAAGGGCTTTCAGAACTGCATCAATACATAACCATTATCGATACCGATTTGGCCGCTATTGACGATCGTTTTACGAAAGAAATTCAGGGAGCTTACTTTATCCATTCTGCTGGTTATGTCAATTTATCAACCGACGAAGAGCAAAAAGAGAAAATCTTTGCTGAGAATGCCCAAATTACCGAATCCCTTTTCGAGATTTTTCATCCGTTTATCAAAAAATTCATTTACATAGGCACCGCTTTTTCTTCGGGAATAAGAAAAGGGCTAATCGGCAATGATTTCCATAATTTGGATTTCACTCCCGAACACCGTAATGCCTACGAAGATGCCAAATTCCACTCTGAAAATTTCATATCCCAAAAATGCAAAGCTTTTGGACTGCCTTTTCAAATCCTTCGCCCAAGCGTTATTGGCGGAAAAATGTTAGGTAACGAAAACAACTATTTTATTTCGAAATACATGGTTTTTTACCTTTTGGCCAAATTCTTCCATTTCACCGCTCAGCGAAAAGGCGAACAGGAAAACGTGCGTTTTATAATCAACGAGGAAACGGGTTTGAACATTATCCCGGTCGATTATGTTGCCAAAGTAATTGTAAGCACCTTTCAGAGAGATGATATCGAGCAGCTCAACATTGTAAATGATAAAAGTTTCAATATCGTAAAAGGATTGCAATTGATTATGAAAGAAGTGGGTTACACCAATTTCTCCCTGATGCAAAACACCATCGATTTTAAATACAAAAACACCATCGAAAAATTATATTACGAAAGTATCGGTAAACATTTGAAACCCTATTTTACAACCGACGCAAATGAATATGACACGACATTGCTAAACTCTATCCTGGAAATACCAAAGCTGGATCAAGAAGCGTTTACCAACATGATTCGGTATGCCAGATTACATGATTTTAAAGATATAAATGTTTAATTTTAGGAGCTAATTCCCGCTATACGTTGCAATCTTTTTCCTTTTTAAAGAAAAAAGAAAAAGGATTTCCACTTCTATCGGGGCTAGTTCGATACGATTGATTTACAATAAAAAATCAAAAAATGACAACAATAAAAATAGCTGGTGTTCCGGAACATTTTAATTTACCTTGGCATTTATGCATTGAAAACGGAGAATTTGAAGCCCAAAACATCAATTTGCAATGGACCGATGTTCCCGAAGGAACCGGGCAACTATGCCAAATGCTTCGCAATGGCGAAACGGATATTGCGGTAATCCTAACTGAAGGGATTGTCAAAGATATCGTTGCCGGGAATCCAAGTAAAATTGTGCAGATTTATGTGGAGAGTCCTTTGATTTGGGGGATTCATGTGGCAGCAAAATCGAAATACCAAAACCTAACCGATTTAGAAAACACCAAGGCTGCCATTTCCCGTTTGGGATCCGGTTCTCAATTGATGGCCTATGTCAATGCCGATAATCAGGGTTGGAAAACGGATAATCTGCAATTTGAAATCGTGAATACGATCGATGGCGCCGTAGATGCATTGACCAACGGCACAGCCGATTATTTTATGTGGGAACGTTTTATGACCAAACCCTTGGTAGATCAAGGCATTTTTCGCAGAGTTGCCGATTGCCCTACGCCGTGGCCCTGTTTTGTAATTGCGGTTCGGGACGAAATTTTAGAAAAAAATCCAGAAATAATTTCCAAAATCCTTAAAACCATCAACGCAAAAACGCAAGAATTTAAGGAGATTGCATCGATAGACAAGACTTTATCCGAGAAATACCATCAAAAAATAGAAGATATTCAGGAATGGTTATCCATCACCGAATGGTCACAGAAAAATTTGGATGCAGCAATGTTAAACAAAATTCAAAATCAATTATTTGAATTATCTATTATTGATAAAAAAGGTACATTTGCTGAAATAGTAAAAAGCTAAATTGCTCCAGACTTTTTTTGCTCTATGATAAAACTTTCGGTTAGCTCCTTTCAAAAAATAAAAACGAAACTACAGGTCAAAAAACCATGGGACGACGTTATTATTTTTGTTTTGAATATTTTGATAGCTATCCCGGTTTTTATAATTGCTCATGAAAACCTGATTAATCCCAATTGGCCTTTTCAAATCGACAGAATAATTTTATTTCTGTTTTTAGTCGTTTTAATTCAACTGACTTTACGATTACTCCGAACGATTATAATAATTTGCATATTCTTTTATCTTCTGGCTTTGTTTTATGGCACCGTACTGGGAAATTACGGTTTTAACAGTGTATTTGAAGATTACAATTCTATGGTTTATTCAATGACCGATACACCGTATCCGCAAGATTTGATACTTTCAAAATTACTGCCGTTTCCCAACAAATCAAAAATTGTAAATGCCATAGAATATCAAAATCCCAAAGTGAGAAATTTTGCGATAATGGCAACCACCAGGCATTTCAAAAAAGTTAGAGGATATTCTGATTATAGAACAATTATACAATGTTTTGCCGTTTTCAAAGAGATTAACAGTCGTTGGAATTATGTAAGTGATCCCAAAGAAGGGGATTATTTTGCTACGGCCCATGAGTCTTTGCTCTATTTTTCCGGCGATTGCGACGACCATTCTATTTTGATGGCCGCTTGTGTGAGAGCCATCGGAGGAACTCCCAGACTCATTCATACCAAAGGGCATATTTATCCTGAAATATTGATAGGATCAATGAAAGATCTGGAAAAAGTAAATTACCTGATTAAAAACGTATTATTTGCTGAAGAAAGTTATAAAAAACAACTTCATTATCATTTAGATGAGCGTGGGCAGGTTTGGATGAATCTGGATTATACGGCCACTTATCCCGGCGGTCCGTTTTTATTTGAAGAAATTCTTGGGGAATTGACGTTGAATTAGTTTTTACCAATTAATCTCCGTTTTCCCTTTCGATTTCAAATAGGAATTAGTTTTGCTAAAATGTTTGTTGCCAAACCATTTCCCTTGGTTGGCACTCATAGGTGACGGATGTCCGGATTCTAACACCAAATGTTTATTTCGGTCTATTTTAATCCCTTTTTTGTGGGCAAAACTACCCCATAGCAAAAACACTACATTTTCTTTTTCGTCCGAAATTTTCTTGATTACGGCATCAGTAAACAGATTCCATTTTAAATGTTTGTGACTGTTGGGCAAATCTTTACAAACCGTTAATGAAGCATTAAGAAGTAAAACGCCCTGTTTGGCCCAAGATTCCAAATTACCTGAAGTAGGCATGAAAATCAAACCCAGATCATCATTCCGTTCCCGGAAAATATTGCGCAACGAAGGCGGAATCCTGACATTATCATTTACCGAAAAGCACAATCCATTCGCCTCTCCTTCGCCATGGTACGGGTCTTGGCCTATGATTACGACTTTCAAATTCTCGAAAGAACAATAATCAAAGGCAGCGAAAATTAACTCTTTCGGGGGATAACAAGTGTAATTCTGGTATTCATCCTCGACGTCATCCATCAAATCCTTAAAATAGGGTTTTTCAATTTCATCTGATAAAATGGTTTTCCAAGAAGGATTAAGATGGAGTTGCATACAATTTATTTTACCGCAAAGTAAGTAAAGTTTTTCGCAAAGTACACAATGAATAAATACGTTTTAACTTTGAAACTTTGTAACTTTGACCCTTTGCAATTTATATCATAAAATGATCTCCATCACCGAAAAAACATTACAAGACCTACAATTTCCAACAGTTTTAGAAACCATTTCTTCTATTTGCAATACGGACATTGGTAAACAAAAAGCCTTAGAAATTATTCCTTTCAGAGAAAAGGAAGCTTTGATGCAGGCCTTGATGCAAACCTCCGAATACGTCTCTTCTTTCCAAAATAATAATGCGATTCCCAACCATGGTTTTGACGCCATTACACATGAAATTAAATTTTTGGCAATAGAAGACAGTTTTCTGGAAGTGGGAAGTTTTAGAAAAATAGCAACCATATCCGAAACAACAAATGTACTTTTAAGTTTCTTTAAGAAATTCGATGACTATTATCCTCATTTATGTGCCAAATCCTCCGGAATAGCATTAACCAAGGAAATTATCAGCCAGATTGATGTGGTCGTTGATAAATATGGCGAAATCAAAGACAATGCGTCTCCTCAATTGCAGGAAATAAGAAGGGAAATGAATTTGGTTCGCGGAAAAGTGAATCATAGTTTTGGTTCGGCGCTAACCCAATACAACAGCTTAGGATATTTGGACGATATCAAAGAAAGTTTTGTGCAAAACCGACGCGTTTTGGCTGTTTTAGCCATGTACCGACGCAAAGTGAAAGGATCGATCTTGGGTACTTCCAAGACAGGAAGCATCGCCTATATCGAACCCGAAAATACGCTTAGATATTCCCGTGAGCTGAGTAATTTAGAATACGAGGAAAAAGAAGAAATTATGCGAATTCTGAAACAGTTAACCAATCAGATTCGCCCTTTTTTGCCTTTATTGATACAATATCAGGACTTCCTCAGCGATATTGATGTGATTGCCGCCAAGGCAAAATATGCCGACAGAATCAACGCTATTTTGCCCACCATTACAGAAAACAGAAGATTGTATTTCCGGGATGCCTACCATCCTATTTTGTATTTGAATAACAAGCAAAAAAATGAAATTACCTATCCGCAGACTATTGAATTAGGCCAGGAAAACAGAATAATCGTTATCTCAGGACCCAATGCCGGAGGTAAAACCATATCGCTCAAAACTGTTGGTTTACTACAACTGATGTTGCAGTCGGGTATGCTGATTCCTGTCCATGAGCGAAGCGAAACCTTTTTGTTCGACCGAATTCTAACAGATATCGGAGACAATCAATCGATTGAAAATCACTTAAGTACATACAGTTACCGACTGAAAAACATGAACTATTTTTTGAAAAAGTGCAACAAAAAGACGATGTTCCTGATTGACGAATTTGGTACCGGTTCCGACCCTGAATTGGGAGGTGCGCTGGCAGAAATCTTCCTGGAGGAATTCTATCACCGCGAAGCCTTCGGGATTATCACAACGCATTATTCGAATCTTAAAATTCTGGCTAATGAACTGCCTTTTGCGACAAATGCCAACATGCTTTTTGATGAAAAAACACTGGAGCCGTTGTACAAGTTGGTTTTAGGTCAGGCCGGAAGTTCCTTTACATTTGAAGTGGCTTTAAAAAACGGAATACCTTTCAGTTTAATCAACCGGGCGAAAAAGAAAATTGAAGTGGGTAAAGTACGTTTTGACAAAACGATTGCCACGCTTCAAAAGGAGCGTTCCAAACTGGAAAAAACCTCTCAGACACTCAAAGAAGAAGAATCCAAAGCACGTGAGGAGGGCAAAAAGATGGAAACCATCAATGTCAAAATCAAACAAAAACTGGAAAGTTATCAGGAATTGTATGATAGTAATCAAAAAACGATTTACATCGGTCAAAAAATAGAAGATATAGCCGAGAAATATTTTAATAATAAAAGCAAAAAAGAACTCATCGGTGAATTTTTGAAAATTATAGAAATCGAAAATTCCAAACGCAAAAAAGCTACACCAAAAGAAGCAAAAGCTATCGTAGAAAAAAAGAAAGAAATCGTCAAGGAAGTTGAAGTCCAGGTTGAAGTAATCCGAAAAGAAAAGAAAGAGAAGAAATTGAAGCCGGTGATCGAAAAGCCAAAACCGATTCTAAAAGTGGGCGATCGCGTGCGAATGCTCGACGGAAAAGCAGTCGGAAGTATTGACAGCATTGAAAAAAACAAGGCAACGGTCAACTACGGTATGTTCACGTCGAAAGTAAATTTGGATGATTTGGAGTTTGTTGAAGCTGGGAAGAAGTAATCAGTATGAACACAAATAAAAGCTATGAAACCAGGTTTTATCTATATCATCACTAATAAATATCAAACGGTGGTATATACAGGTGTTACTTCTAATCTTCCACAAAGAATTATGGAACACAGAGAGAAAAGATATCCAAATTCATTTTCTGCTCGTTATAATGTGAATGTACTAGTCTATTATGAACAATTTCAATGGATTGGTGATGCAATAGCAAGGGAAAAACAAATAAAAGCAGGTTCTAGGGAAGCAAAAAATGATTTAATTCGCTCTATAAACCCGACTTGGAAGGATTTATTTGAAGAAATTAAAGATATAATGACGGTATAACTCACGCAAGTCACATGCAGTCATTGCGAGGAACGTAGCAAAGCGAACCCGCTAAGATGTTAAGTATTATGATTAATCTGAAGGGACAAGCTGCATGTGATTGCTTCGTTCCTCGCAATGACAAAACCAGTGCAAAACCTACCCCAAAACAAAAAAATAATCCTATTTGACGGGGTTTGCAATTTATGTGACAGCTCTGTTCAATTTATTATCAAACACGATAAAAAAGATGTTTTTCGATTCGTTGCGTTACAGTCCGAATTGGGTAAGGAAATCATCAGCCACATTGGAATTGATTCCAAAAATATCGACAGTATCGTTTTGTACGAACCTGGAATCGCCTATTATTATAAATCCGAAGCCGCTTTGCAAATAGCTAAAAATTTAGGCGGTTTTTCTCTTTTAGGAACTTTTTTAAAGGTGATACCAATGGGAATTAGAAATAGATTATACGACTACATTGCCAAAAACCGGTACAAGTGGTATGGAAAAAAGGAAACTTGTATGTTTCCAACAACGGAATTAAAATCTAGGTTCTTATAACGTTTAATTAAAAAGACCCGACAGGTTTTAAAAACCTGTCGGGTCTGGAATTTTATTAAAGACTAAAAGTTACTTTTTAGCCTCTGATCAATTTTCTGTATTTCAAACGTTTTGGAGTCAAATCACCACCTAAACGTTTCTTTTTGTTCTCTTCATAATCAGAGAAACCACCCTCAAAATAATACACTTCAGAGTTTCCTTCAAAAGCCAGAATGTGCGTACAAATTCTATCCAAAAACCATCTGTCGTGAGAAATCACCACGGCACAGCCCGCAAAATTTTCCAAACCTTCCTCTAAGGCTCTAAGCGTATTGATATCCAAATCATTCGTAGGCTCATCCAATAAAAGAACGTTTCCTTCTTCTTTCAAAGTCATGGCCAAGTGCAAACGGTTTCTTTCTCCACCGGAAAGCATCGAAACTTTCTTGTTTTGGTCGCTTCCGCCAAAATTAAATCGGCTTAAATAAGCACGTGAGTTCACCTGACGGCCTCCCATCATAATCATCTCCTGACCATCGGCAAAGTTTTCCCAAATGGATTTATCCGGATTAATGTTAGAATGTGATTGGTCAACGTAAGCGATTTTAACGGTTTCCCCAATTAAAAATTCTCCCGCGTCCGGTTTTTCTTCTCCCATTATCATCTTGAAAATGGTGGATTTACCGGCACCATTTGGTCCAATAATTCCAACAATTCCGGCTTGCGGCAAATTAAAATTCAAATTGTCGTATAATAATTTGTCTCCAAATGCTTTGGAAACATTTTTGGCTTCAATAACATTGGTTCCCAAACGAGGTCCGTTCGGGATATAGATTTCCAGATTTTCGTCTAATTGTTTTTGGTCTTCATTCAACAATTTATCGTAGTTCTGCAAACGTGCTTTTTGTTTCGTTTGACGTCCTTTGGCACCTTGGCGAACCCAGTCCAACTCGCGTTCCAACGTTTTTCTGCGTTTTGAAGCTGTTTTTTCTTCCAGGGCCATACGACCTGATTTTTGTTCTAGCCAAGAAGAATAATTTCCTTTCCAAGGAATACCTTCTCCTCTATCCAATTCCAAAATCCAACCCGCTACATTATCCAAGAAATAACGGTCGTGCGTTACAGCAATTACAGTTCCTGCATATTGCGCTAAATGTTGCTCTAACCAAAGTACGCTTTCCGCATCCAAGTGATTCGTAGGCTCATCCAAAAGCAAAACATCCGGTTGTTGCAATAACAAACGACATAAAGCCACACGACGACGCTCTCCTCCAGATAAATTCTTGATTGGTGTATCTCCTTCCGGAGTTCTTAAAGCATCCATTGCGATTTCCAACTTGGTGTCTATTTCCCAAGCTCCAAGTGCATCAATTTTATCCTGTAAATCGGCTTGGCGATCCATTAATTGTTGCATTTTATCAGCATCTTCGTAAACTTCCGGCAAACCAAACATATCATTGATTTTATTGAACTCATCCAATACTGCCATGGTTTCGGCTACACCTTCTTTTACAATCTCGATAACGGTTTTACTATCATCTAAAATAGGGTCTTGTTCTAAATATCCTACTGTATAACCAGGAGCAAAAACAACGTCTCCCTGATAGTTTTTATCCGCTCCGGCAATAATCCTTAAAAGAGATGATTTACCTGAACCGTTTAGACCCAAAATACCAATTTTAGCTCCATAGAAAAAACTCAAATAAATATCCTTTAATACTTGTTTGTTACTGCTTGAATACGTTTTACTCAATTTTGACATTGAGAATATTACTTTTTTATCGTCTGCCATTTTTTATTAAAATTTAAAATTCAACATTTAAAATAATTATTACACTCTACCTTTAAGGGAACTAAAAACCCAAGCATTGGCTAAAAAACCAACACCTACAGCTGCAAATCCCCAGCCTGCTACATCATCGTACCTAAAAGCACCCAATCCTATAAGCAATAATCCCATTACAATCATTAACAAAGTTGCCCATCCTAAGATCGTATTTTTATTCATTCCCATAATTGCGATATTTTTATATTTTAGAGGTGCAAATATCGGGAATTTACTCACTAATTAAATATTTTATAGAGCATTTCTCTTAATAAATCCGATTGGGATAAGGCATTTGCACCGACACCTTTACTTTTTACGTCAATATCCCTTAAAGAAGCCACTATTTGACTCACTTTTTTCATGGGATAATTCTTTAGAGCCACATCATAATCTTTTAGAAAAAACGGATTGACACCGAGTACGGCAGCAACATTTTTCGGGTTCCTGTCTTTCAGCCCATGATATTTTAGTAATTGAATGAAAAATCCAAAAACCAAACTAGTGGTTACAACCATTGGATTGTCTTTGGGATTTTGCGCAAAATTTTCGGCGATGGTATACGCTTTTAACTGGTTGCGCTCTCCAAGTGCTTTTCGCAATTCAAACACGTTGAAATCTTTGCTAAAACCTATATTTTCCTCGATATGTTTAGGATTAATAGTGCTTCCTACGGGTAAAATAATTTGCAGTTTTTCGAGTTCATTATTTATTTTACTCAAATCGGTTCCCAGAAATTCCACCAGCATCAAAGCCGCTTTAGGCTCTATAGTATATTTTTTACCCGATAAAACTCTTTTGATCCAATCTCCAACTTGGTTTTCGTATAGTTTTTTGCTTTCGTAAACAACGCCATTTTTGGCTAATAGTTTGGTTACTTTTTTACGCTTGTCCAAGGTTTTGTATTTATAACAAAATACCAAAACCGTTGATGGCATTGGATTTTCGGCGTAACTCTCGAGTTTGTCAATGGTTCGGGTCAATTCCTGCGCTTCCTTTACAATCACCACTTGACGTTCTGCCATCATAGGATACCGTTTGGCTGTTGAAACGATATCTTCTATGGTAACGTCCCTCCCATACAAAACTGTTTGGTTGAAGCCTTTTTCTTCTTCCGATAATACATTTTGCTCGATATAATCGGATAATTTGTCAATATAATACGGCTCTTCTCCCATCAAAAAATAGATGGGTTTGATGTTGCCACTTTTTATATCATTAACAATTTTTACTACTTCGTCCATGTCTTTTGGTTTAAAGTTTAAGGTTTAAAGTTTGTCGCATCGTGTGCAACTTTAAACCTTAAACTTTAAACTAAATAACTATTTTTGCTTCATGCAAAAACTCAATTTTCAAGCTTATAACTTTCGCTTCAAAAATAGCGAAAATAAAGTGTCAATTTTTGATGAAATCAGGAAAAAATTTATCATTCTCACTCCCGAAGAATGGGTACGCCAGCACGTGGTTCGTTTTTTATTAGACGAAAAAAAATATCCTAAATCGTTAATTAATGTTGAAAAAGTTTTAAAAGTCAACGGTTTACGAAAACGGTATGATGCAGTAGTTTTTAATCCCGATGGTTCCATTTTTATTTTAATCGAATGCAAAGCGCCCGAAGTTAAAATTTCACAGGCCACTTTTGACCAAATTGCCCGCTACAACATGACGATGAAGTCCCAATTTTTGATGGTGACCAATGGTTTGAATCATTACTTTTGTCAAATGGATTTTGAAAATGAAAAATACCAGTTTCTGCAGGAATTACCAGCTTACACATTAAAGAATCAAAACATATAAAAGCCCTAAATGAAATTAGCAGTAGTTATACTCAATTGGAACGGAATACAATTATTAGAACAATTTTTACCTTCAGTGGTAAAATATTCTCCGGAAGCAACCATTTATATAGCCGATAACGCTTCTACCGATGATTCTGTGACTTTTGTCAAAGAACATTTTCCTTCTGTTCAAATCGTACAGAACAATGGGAATTACGGCTTTGCAAAGGGCTATAATGAAGCGCTGCAACATATCGATGCTGAAATTTATGCTTTAGTGAATTCTGATATTGAAGTTACCGAAAATTGGTTGCAACCTATCATTGAAACGTTCGAAAAAGAGCCGAAAACCGCAATTATCCAGCCTAAAATATTAGATTTTAAAAACAAGTCCTATTTTGAATATGCAGGTGCAGCAGGCGGATACATCGATCAATACGGTTATGCTTTTTGCCGTGGGCGCATTTTTGATACCGTTGAAAGGGACAATGGACAATATGATGATGCTTGTGAAATATTTTGGGCATCGGGCGCTTGTTTTTTTATTAGAAGTGCCGTTTACAAAGAATTAAAAGGTTTTGATGATGATTTTTTTGCGCATCAGGAAGAAATTGATTTGTGTTGGCGTGCCTTCAATGAGGGATATATCGCAAAATACAATTCCAAATCGGTAGTTTATCATGTCGGAGGAGCAACCTTGCAACAGGGAAATCCTAAGAAAACGTACTTGAATTTCAGAAATTCATTATTGATGCTGACCAAAAACTTGCCACAGTCCTCCTTATATCGTATTCTATTTATTCGAGTAGTTTTAGATGGATTGGCCGGAATTCAATTTTTGTTTAAAGGAAAATTCGCTCATATATGGGCAATTATAAGAGCTCATTTTTCATTTTACAGCTTATTTTCAAAAAATTATAATAAAAGAGAAAGATTTCAATCTAAAAGATACTATAAGTTGAAAAGCATCGTTTATAAGTACTATGTCAATAATGGCAAGGTTTTTGAAAACCTATTTTAATATTATTTTAAATTAAAAACTAACTTTGTAATTCACGTCTAATTAAAACTTTTATGAGAAAAATTGTAATTGCCCTATCTATTTTAACCCTTTTAACTTCATGTGTTTCTAAAAAGAAATACACAGATTTAGAAGCTAAAAATAAAGAAACTCAAGATTTATTAAATACTTGTACTGTAAAACTAAATTCTTGTTTAGAAGAAAAAGCTGGACTTGCCGCCACAGCTGCTAGTTTGAAAGAACAAAACCAAGGTCTTATGAGTGTTTCCAAAGACATGACTATATTGTCTACTAAAGGGGCTCAAAATATAGAGAAAGCTCTAGAAACGATCAAAGAGAAAGATTTGAAAATAAGCAGAATGCAAGATGCTTTAACTAAAAAAGACAGTGTTACTCTTGCATTGGTGACCAGTTTGAAAAGCTCGGTGGGAATTTCTGACCCAGATATTGAAATAAATGTTGAAAAAGGAGTGGTATTTATCTCTATTGCCGATAAACTATTGTTTAAAAGCGGTAGTTATGATGTTACCGACAAGGCTAAAGTAGTTTTGGCAAAAGTAGCTAAAGTAGTTAATGACAAACCTGATTTTGAGTGTATGGTCGAAGGTCATACGGATAATGTGCCTTACATCAGTAATGGTGTTTTGCTTGACAATTGGGATTTAAGCGTAAAACGTTCCACTTCGATAATTCGTGTTTTAACGAGTCAATTAGGTGTTAAACCAGAACAATTAATTGCTGCAGGTAGAAGTTCTTACATTCCATTAGTAGCAAATGATACTGCTGAAAATAAAGCTAGAAATAGAAGAACTCGCATTGTAGTTTTACCAAAAATCGACCAATTCTATGATATGATCGAAAAAGAAATGAAAAAACAACAACAATAGTTTTTATTTCAGATAGCAGGTTATAAAATAAAAAAACGTCTTGAGTTATCAAGACGTTTTTTTTATTTCTGAAATCTGAAATCTGCTATCTGAAAACTGCGATCTGGAATCTGTAAACTTAACACTCTAAAGAATCTCCAAACTCCCCTTTCCTTCTCTCACCACAATGGGTTCGTCTCCGGATAAATCAATGATGGTCGAACCGATATTATCACCATATCCACCGTCTATAACCACATCAACAAGATTTTGCCATTTCTCAAAAATGAGTTCGGGATCCGTTGTGTATTCTATCACATCATCTTCATCCCGAATGGAAGTCGAAACAATTGGATTTCCCAATTGTTTAACAATTTCTAAGGCAATTGAATTGTCGGGAACACGAATCCCGACTGTCGTTTTCTTTTTGAATTCTTTGGGCAGGCTGTTGTTTCCCGGTAAAATAAAAGTATAAGCGCCTGGCAATGCTCTTTTTAATATTTTAAACGTAGCGGTGTCAATTTGTTTTACATAATCGGAAAGATTGCTTAAATCATAACAAATAAATGAAAAATTAGCTTTTTCCAGCTTCACCCCTTTTATCTTGGCAATACGCTCCAAAGCCTTGGTGTTGGTGATATCACAACCCAATCCGTAAACGGTATCTGTTGGATAAATCACCAGTCCGCCCTCTTTTAAAACTTTAACCACTTTGGCGATCGCCGCTTCGTTTGGTTTGTCTTCATAAATTTTTATAAACTGAGCCATTTTTTTTAATTTAAAAAAGTTTAAAGTTTCAAGATTAAAGTTAATGATTTGATGAACGTAAAAGATTATAATTTAAAAAATTTTTATCCTATAATATTCAATTTTGCAAATCGGAGCAATAACTTTTTAATTCCTCCTACTTCAAACTTAATTTCTGCTTTTTTATCTGCTCCGACTCCTTCAAGGTTAATAATTTCCCCTTTTCCAAAACGTTCATGCATTACGACATTTCCAACAACCAGTTTATTGTCAAATAAGTTGGCACTTCCTGACGATGACGCCCCACTGGAAACGGGTTTCAATTTGCGTAAGCTGATATCTGATTTAGGCTCATTGTCGGTACTATATTTTGGAGGAGTCCCCCCTATTGGTTTTGACAAACGCAATTTGGATTTGTCAATATCACCAAAAATATCGCTGTCAATAGAAGGTTTATAGCGGTAATTACTTTCGGCCGGGGTTAAATACTCCAAATATTGGCTATCGATTTCCTCAATAAATCGGGAAGGTTCACTATCCGTTAATTTCCCCCAGCGGTAACGCGATTGGGCATAGGTCAAATACGCTTGATGTTCGGCACGGGTTAAGGCAACGTAGAACAATCGTCTTTCTTCCTCCAATTCGCTTCTCGTACTCATACTCATGGCACTCGGAAATAAATCTTCTTCCATTCCCACCACAAAAACATGAGGAAACTCTAATCCCTTGGCAAGATGTATGGTCATCAATGCCACACGATCTTCATCGGACGTGTCTTTATCCAAATCGGTTGCCAATGCCACATCTTCCATAAATTCAGATAATGCTCCTCTGGCGCCGTCAATTTCTTTCTGACCTTCGGTAAAATCTTTAATACCGTTTAATAATTCCTCGATATTCTGAACAACAGCCATTCCTTCGGGCGTGGTATCTTTTTTAAATTCCTGAATCAATCCCGTTTTTTTAGCCACATGATCAGCGATATAAAAAGCGTCCTGATTTTCATTTATAACTTGAAAACTCTGGATCATGGTTACAAAATCCAGCAGTTTTTGCTTGGTTCCCGAATTTAGTTTCAAGTCAATTCGATCAATATTTTGCATCACTTCAAAAACAGATCGTTTGTAGTGATTGGCCGCAATAACCAATTTTTCTAACGTTGTGTTTCCAATACCACGAGCCGGATAATTGATTACCCGAACCAAAGCCTCTTCATCTTTTGGGTTAATGACCAAACGCAAATAACACAAAACATCCTTGATTTCCTTTCTTTGATAAAAAGACAAACCACCGTAAATACGGTATGGAATATCCCGTTTTCTCAAAGCGTCTTCCATCGCACGGGATTGCGCATTGGTACGGTACAAAATAGCAAATGCCCCATTTGGCAGCTGATTTTGCATCTTTTGCTCGAAAATAGTACTGGCCACAAAACGACCTTCCTCAGCGTCGGTCATGCTGCGGTGCACTTTTATTTTTGGACCAAAATCATTCGCCGTCCAAACGATTTTATCCAGTTTTACTTTATTTTTCTCAATTATGGTATTGGCCGCCTCTACAATATTTTTTGTTGAGCGGTAATTCTGTTCCAATCGGAATGTCTTCACCCCTTCATAATCCTTCTGAAAATTCAGGATATTATTGATGTTGGCACCACGAAAGGCATAAATACTTTGCGCATCATCCCCCACCACACAAATATTCTGAAATTTATCCGATAAGGCACGAACAATCAAATACTGCGAATGGTTCGTATCCTGGTACTCATCCACCAATATATAGCGAAAACGATTTTGATATTTGGCCAAAACTTCAGGAAAACGGGTCAGTAATTCATTGGTTTTTAAAAGCAAATCATCAAAATCCATTGCGCCGGATTTAAAACAACGCTCTACATATTGCTGATAAATTTCGCCCAATCTCGGTTTTTTGGCCATAGCATCGGCTTCCTGCAATTCGGGATTATTGAAATACGCTTTTACGGTTATCAAACTGTTTTTATAACTGGAAATCCGGCTTAAAACCTGTTTGGGTTTATAAATATCCCGATCCAATTGCATTTCTTTGATAATAGAAGAAATACATCGGAGTGAATCTTGGGAATCATAGATCGTAAAATTGGAAGGATAACCCAAATGATCGGCTTCCGAACGTAGAATTCGGGCAAAAACAGAGTGGAAAGTTCCCATCCAAAGATTTTTGGCTTCGCTGGCTCCAACAATATCCGAAATTCGGTTTTTCATTTCACGAGCCGCCTTATTGGTAAATGTGAGGGACAAAATGCTGAAAGCATCAATACCCTGACTCATCAAATAGGCGATTCGAATAGTCAATACACGCGTTTTACCCGAACCGGCACCGGCGATAATAATCATTGGTCCGTCTTTTTGCAATACGGGTTCGCGTTGTGCTTCGTTAAGTTGATCGATGTATTTGTGCATGTAAATTTCTATTTAATGCAAAAATAACGATTTTAGCAGTGAATTAGCGACCCAAATAAACAACTTTCAAAATTTAAACCCAATCCGTTCAAGGATTCTCTTTTGGGCGTGACCCCGGTTGAACGCTGGAGAGGGCAGCTAGCCCTAAAGTGACGGATAAACACTAAAAAACCAAACAACACTGCTTCACAAAAAAAGAGGATGCTAAATCCTCTTGAAAATCCAATAATCAATTAATGATAACTCCATAGTTGGGGAATCTAAGCGGTGAGCCTGTCCTGAGTTTTATCGAAGGATTCAACACAGGTTTCATTGTTCGTGCTGAGCACGCAACGAAACCTTTGCTGCTGTTGGCAGTAGTTTTTAATATTCTACTTCAAATTTTATTTTTTCCCTTTGTAATACTTCTTTGCATGAGCCTAACCAAGCTTTTGATAAAATTAGTGTCTTTAATAATTTATCATCAATGATTAATATTAAAATCCCCGATTCTTCATAGGCAAGTTTTCTTGAAATCAGCAATGATTTTGGAGCTTCATTTCTTATAAATAGCAAACCAAATTTTCCTATAGTTTTCTTTGATAAATAAATTCTTAATTGGTTTACTGAATCTTTATTTATATTTTTTGATATTCCATTTTTTAATTCGATAACGATGTTTTTTGAATTGAACTCATCTTTTATAGATTTCCAAAACCCTTTTTGTTTAGTATTAGGAATTATTACATCTCTTATTTGGTGCCCATTTTCAGTTCTTTTTTGAAAATATAGCATATCGAATTCGGGAATAAAAATGAAACGTAAAATTTCTATACATGTTTTTTCATATAGATTCCAATCTTTTATACCTACTTTACATTTATTAAGCTTCTCAATTAGTTCTTTTGAAATACGTAAATTATAAGCTACTTCATCATATTCAGGAAAAACTCTATTAACTAAAGATGAAGATAATTCATGTAATGTTTTGTAATCATCTTTATTCTCGGAATTTTGATCATACATTTCTATATACATTTCTATCTCTTTATTAGAAAAGTACTTTTTCATTAAAAAATTAGCACCCCTAATATTCTTAAAATAGCTATTTATATATGCTTCACCTTTTTCGAATTCAGAATTTAAAAATTGTCCTCTTTCAGTTTTTATGTTTATTTCTTCTTTGATTAATAAAAATGAAGAAATATAATGAACTGAAAGTATATGTGTTAGAATATGATAGTACTCACTTATTTCTTTGCCATAGATTTCAATAATATTTTCATCAATATTGTCATTGTTTACAATTGAATTTATATAGGAAGAAATTAACTTGTCATAATGAAAATCTTTGGAAAGTAAATCTTTTATGCCTTCGAATTTTATGTTTAATGATTTGGCTAAAAAATTAAAATTTTCAATTTCAGTATTTAAATCCTCTTCAAATTCTTCATCACTATCGTGGGAGAAACCTGCTTCTGTGATACTTTTTGTTAAAAAATGTTTTGATAAAACAAATTTTTTAATTTTTGAAATCATACTTTTTAGTTTTGAAGGTAAAATTACTGCCAACTTGTATATACACAAAACAAACCTTCTCCTATACATCCATTATTGGGTAGATTGGCCAAGGTTTGTTTCGCCATACTGATTTTTCAAATGTATTGAAAAAATCTTACTAATCATCAAAAGGGCTTTTTGTTTGTTGAATACTTTTCGTACTTACGCGGGTAGCAATTTCAGTGGTTTTAGCAGCACGATGACCCAATACTTTTCGAATACCGCTTGAGTCGGTTCGGCTTTTCAATAAAAGGAAAATCGGGGCGCAAGCCGTGAATTTCAACACCCGGATCGATGCCCGCTTTATCCCGCATATTTTCGCCATCCTATTACCCGTCATGTGGTTCTTAAAAAAATACTGTAGGTTTATATTTATTAAAAAAAATTGTTAAAGCGGTCGTCAGTGTTATGAAAATTAGTATTTTTATTACATTAATTAACCACTAAATTTTAAAAAAAATGGGTAACATCACAGAAAACAGGCTCAACGCCACCATTGTAGCGGCAGACATCACGGCAATAAACACGAGCATTGCCACCATTTCCTCGAAACTTCCGGTAAAAACGTTGGATGAGGAGCAAAGAAGCTCTTTTAAGGCGATTGATGTAAACAACAAGGTGTTTGTCGAAGACGTGATTAGCGAACTTGCCGTGAGTGGCGCCGGTATCGTGCCTG
>Ga0137355_1000034_pt1 | contig 20781 bp, 26 predicted proteins | sample EasRivERMLT800_2_FD_104763 | JGI IMG/M metagenome (GOLD analysis project Ga0137355, IMG submission 104763) | Soil microbial communities from meander-bound floodplain in the East River, Colorado, USA - East River MetaG ERMLT800_2 | ecosystem: Environmental > Terrestrial > Soil > Floodplain ... | reverse complement strand
TTTCCAGCGCTGCGTTTCAAGTCCGCGCTGTAACATCTATTTTTCTACCCATAAAAGGAGCTCCCGTTGGTCGCTCTTTTTCGGCAGGAAAAATTGGCTGCTACAGCTTTGGGCTTTTCACTTCGATCTGGGCTAGGGTTCCGTTATTTAAACAATATTTTGTTTTTCTGACAAAATTGCATAACTTAACTTTTGGATACATTTTTGATTTGTAAATTGCACTTATAACCAACTTAATTAACCAAAATCACAATGGATAGCCATTTCAAATTCACCAATTCTGTCATTGGGTTGCCACTTTTTTTTGTGTTAGTCTTGTGGTTTGTTTTTTGGCTTCAAATCCGATTCGATTTTGACTTTGACCAAAACGGAATTTACCCCCGCACTTTTTCAGGTTTACAAGGCGTTGTTTTCAGTCCTTTTATACATGCTGATATTCGGCATCTTTATAATAATTCAATCCCGCTATTGGTTTTATTGGCCGCTTTGCGTTTTTTTTATGCCAGACAATCGTTGGCAATAATTGGCTATGGGATTCTGATTTCGGGATTGATAACTTGGATTATCGGCAGGGAAAATTACCATATAGGGGCGAGCGGTCTGATTTATGTTTTGGTGAGTTTTATTTTCTTCAAAGGTATTCAAACCAAGTATTTTAGACTGGTAGCTCTGTCACTTGCCGTCGTTGTCGTTTATGGAGGCATGGTTTGGTATGTTTTTCCAAAAGTAGACGAGACTATTTCTTGGGAAGGACACTTAGGAGGACTGATTACCGGGTTTTTACTCTCACTGAGCTATAGAACACCAGAATATAAAAAAGTGATCAAGTACGACTGGGAACATCCTGATTTTAACCCTTTGGAGGATAAATTCATGCAAAGGTTTGATGAAAATGGTAATTTTGTAAACAAGTCAAAAGAAGAATCCGAAGAGGAATTTTCAGCCTATTATTCTTCAAGTTATCCTGTTAATTATGAGATTGTCGAAAATAAAAAAAATGAACCAAAACAGGAGTCTTGATTCATTTTTTTTGTATTTCTGTATAATTTATGTTGCAATCTAAAATCTAGGATCTAACTTCTCTGTCTTACCGCTTCGTATAAAAAAGCACCACAAGCAACCGATACGTTTAGGGAGCCAATGGTTCCAAACATGGGTAGTTTTGCTTTCTCATCCACAATTTTAAGAACCGATGGGTTTATTCCTCGGTCTTCAGATCCCATAATAATTGCTACAGGCTCGTTAAGGGTAACATCATATATGTTTTGATCGGTTTTTTCTGTAGCGGCAACGGTTTTTATTCCTGAACCTTGCAAGTAGAAAATAGCATCTTTGATATGTTCGACTTTACAGATTGGCACATTAAACACCGCACCTGCCGAAGTTTTTACCGTATCTCCATTCACAGGAGCAGCTCCGGATTTTTGTATAATAATGCCATTTACGCCGGTACACTCAGCTGTTCTGATGATAGCGCCGAAATTACGGGCATCCGATATTTGATCTAAAATCAAAAACAAAGGGGTTTTTCCGGAAGCAACGGTTGAATCTACTAAATGTTCTAAATCCATAAAACCAATAGGGGATATGCTTGCCACGGCTCCTTGGTGATTGTTTGGAGTTAATCGGTTCAGTTTTTCAACTGGAACATAAGAGAAGTTTATATTGGCACGTTTCATTACTTTCATCAAGTCCTTCATCAACTCGCCCGATATTTCTTTTTGTATAAAGACTTTATCTACTTCCTTTCCTGATTGTATCGCCTCAATAATAGCTCGTATCCCGAATATTAAATGTTCTTTTTCCATGGCGCAAAGCTAAGTAAAAGGTTTGTAAAAAAAAAACCACCAGCCGAGGCCGATGGTTTTAAAATTATTTCGAGAAAATTATTAGAATTTATCCCAGAATATTTTTGTTGTTAATGTGTTACCACCCATTTTAGTGATAGCAGCAGAAACGCTAGCGCTATTTAATGTTTCTTCTCTAGCAGGATATGAAAATCTAGTAGGAACTGTTGGTAAACCGTTATAGGCAGCTGCAGGAGCTAGTAAAGCAGGGTAGTCTAGTCTTCTGAAAGAAGTCCAAGATTCAAAACCTCTGTTGTACAAAGCAATCCATGATTGGTAACCAATTTTTTCTTGCCATGTTCCACTTCCAGTTTTTGCTATAACAACTGCTGTTGATGGGTCAGTAATTTTATCTGTACCTGCAGTAGCATACGCTACTTTTGGATCTGCTAAATAAGTAGCAATAGCAGCAGGGGCTACTCCCCAATTTTCCATAGAAGCAATGATACCAGCGTTATAGTGAGTTGCAGCAGTAGCATCATCTCCACCTCTAGCGGCAACTTCAGCTAATAAAAACTCAATTTCAGAGTACTCTAGGATAGTACCTCTATATGTAGGGTCTTCTAGAGTAGGGTTTACGTGAGAAGAACCTGAATAACCATTTGAAGCTCCTTGCTTTCCACCTTTATAAACACCAGAAGTGTATTGAGTAAAGTATTTAGCTCTTCTAGGATCTGCTAATTCATTCATTCTAGTTACTAATGTGTTTGCAGGAACAAAATCATGTCTTCCGCTTGCCACTAAGTTAACATACAAAGGATTTGCATTTGGTTGCTCATTCAAATATTGGAAATTAGCATTGTCTGCATTGCTTTCGAAAATACCAGCAGCTACAGCTGAAGCTACTTCAGCATTAGAATACGTAGCATCTACATCAGCTAAGTTTACAGCAAATTTTAATCGTAGTGAATTAGCGAATTTTTCCCATTGTGCTTCGTCTCCACCATAAATTAAATCATGAGATTCAAAATTTTCTAGAGAAGAATTAGCATCTAATGTATTTGTAGCAGCAGTTAACTTAGCGATAAGGTCTTTGTACATTGTTAAACCGTCAGCATATTTTGGCTGTGGGAATTTAGCAATATCCAATGCTTCTTCGTAAGGAACATCACCAAAAGTATCAACCAAAACATTAAAAGTATATGCTCTTAAGATAGCAATAACAGCTTTTTTGTTATCACGGATTAAATTTTGCTCCGCAACATATGCTGCAATTTCTTCAGGTGTACCAACAGTTGTATAAACTTCGGCATCCAATAACAGATCTGCTTCTTTTAAATCTCTTAAAACATCTTTGTACATTACTCTGAAATGAGCATCAGGGATACTTCTAGTTGTAATGTTATATTGACTCTCATCAGGATAAGTTGTTTCAGCCCATTGTTGAGAAAACAATCTGAAAACATTGAAATTCACAGAAGTCTCTGTCATTTGGTCGACTAACGATTTTTGAGCGTTTGTAAACAAATACTCTGGCTTGGTAGTCGTTGCTTCTTTTGTATTTTCATTCAAGCCTGTGATGTCATCTGTACATGATGCAGACAGGGCGATAAATGAGAGTAGTAATACTATCTTTTTCATAATTTAAAATTTTAATGTTACGTTACAACCAAGGTTTCTGGTTGTTGGTAATGAACCTACAGAATAACCGTTGGCAATGTTGCCTGAACTTAATCCACTTTCTGGATCTGCATCTGGAAGGTTTTTGTCTATGATCCATAGATTAGAACCGATAATGCTGAATGACAAGTCAGTAAGTTTCATTTTTGAAACAATTGAAGAAGGTAAGTTATAAGTGATGTTTAACTCTCTTAGTTTTACAAATGAACCATCATAGATAAATGCTTTTTGAGGAGCTCTTCTATAACCTGCATTGTTACCGTATTGGTCTGAAGCAGGAGTTCTAGTTGTGTTTGGAGTACCGTCAGCTTTTACACCCGGTAAAATAACCCCTCCAGGAGCGATTGGATCATTACTAGGGTTTCTCATTGGGTTACCTAACTCATTATTACCTGCTGAAGCTTCATATAAACCTGTAGCTTGTCCATAAGATTGGTCAAGAGAGAAAATATCTCCACCTTCTTGCATATCAATCAAAAATCCTAAAGAGATGTTTTTGTATGAAAATTTGTTACGTATACCACCAACCCAGTCAGGAGTAATGTTTCCTAAATTATTGGTTGTTGCAGTATTGATTACCCATCTACCGTTGGCAGCTACGATTTTTTCTCCATTTGCATGGTAAGTAAAGTCCGTACCTTTAATTGTCCCGTAAGGTTGTCCTACTTCAGCATTGAAAGTAACTCCTCCATTAGAACTTAATTGTAAGTTAGAAATACCCGGAGCTAAGCTTTTAATTTCATTTTCATTTTTAGACCAGTTTACAAAGATATCCCAAGCGAAATCTTTTGTTTTTACCGGAGTAACATTGAATTGCACCTCGATACCTTTATTCTCTAATTCACCTGCATTTGCATATCTTGAATTATAACCAACTGCTGTAGAATAACCAACTGGGAAAATTTGTCCAGAACTTAATGTGTTATAAAGAGCCACATCAAATCCAACTCTTCTGTTGAAGAACTGCATTTCTACACCAACTTCTTGAGTTTTTGATTTTACAGGTTGTAAATTTGGATTGTTTTTTGTTGAAGCAACAGAGTATTGGTGCTCTAATCCGAAATCAGCAGGTCTGTCATAAGTATCGATTAATGCTTGTGATGGAGAACCTAGTGGGCTTTCAGCATAACTCGCTCTAAGTTTACCAAATGATAACCAAGCTACGTCTAAGTTTTTAGAAAAAACCCAGCTACTAGCCACAGAGTAAGTAGGTAAAGTATTGTCGTCTTTTGGCAATACAGAGAATGCATCTCTTCTAAAAGTACCATCCAAGAATAAGAAATCGTCATATCCGAATGAAGCAGATGCATAATAACTGTTTACACCTACTGTAGCGTCAGTTTCTACTGGGAATGGAACAGTTCTTTGAGAGTTGTTCAAGCTGTAAATTCCAGGAACAACTAGTCCACCTTGTGTAGAAGCTAATATTGAATTAGTGTTAATTCTGTTTATTGTTCCTCCTAATAAACCATTGAAGGTAAAGCTTTCAGAAATGTTTTTCTTGAAAGTCAAGATACCATCATAATTTTGTTCAGAATACATTCTGTTAAATTTTTGGTATCCAGAAGATTCATCTAATTGAGTGATACCGAATGAAGCGGCAACAGAACCAACGGCTCTTCTTTCTTCACGCAATTCAGCATAAGTATCAGTAGATATTTTTCCAGTTGCAGTCAACCAATCGTTAATTTTATAATCTAATTTAGCGTAACCTGTAAAACGGTCTCTTTCATCAGATTGGAAGTTTTGGTATCTTGTGAAATAAGGGTTATCCCAGTAGATAGGAGTCAAGTCATCTGGATCAGACCAGTTCCAAGTTATGTTTTGACCACCTGATCTTTCAAAAACTTGTTTCAATTCTTTTACGTCAACGTTAGTTTGCCACCATTGACGGAATGAAGTCATGATGTTATCATTATATCCAGTTGAGTTTCTACCCACTGTTGAATTAGATGTATAACTTGCAAAAACTGACGCAGATAATTTGTCTGTGAATTGGTGATTAATTTTAGCACTTAAGCTATTTTTCTTCATTTCACTATTTGGCAAAATACCACCTTGTTGGAAATTGTTGTAATTTAAAACAAAATTTGTTTTTTCATTACCATCTTCAATACTTATAGAGTTATTGAATGAAGTTGCTGTTTCAAAAAACGTAGTTGGGTCATTTGCGCCAGCTACCCATGGAGTTGCTTTTCCATAACTGTCAGAATATGGTGTAAACGCATTCCAGTTGTATACCATTAAACTAGGGTCAAAAGCAGCACCATAAGAAGCATCTTCTGATGTTGGAACTACTAAGTCGTTAGTACCATCTCCATTGACATCTCTATCTAAGAAATAACCTGAAGCATCCTCATAGTAAGGACCGTAACCAGCACCGTATTTAGTTTGGTATTTAGGGAAAGTTTCTTTGTCGATTGTACCAGCAACAAATTCACTTGAAACTGTTATACCCATTCCTTTTTTAGACTTTCCTTTTTTAGTTGTAATCATGATTACACCGTTACCAGCTTGGTAACCGTACAAAGCAGATGCAGCTGCACCTTTAAGGATGTTCACGTTTTCAATGTCGTCTGGGTTAATATCCATCCCTGCATTACCGTAATCGTAAGTGTTACCAGCTCCAGTTGTTTGAGAAGCTGTACTTGAGTTTACGTTTGAGTTGTTGATAGGCATACCATCAATAACGATAAGCATCTGGTTGTTACCAGTAAGGTTTTTAATACCACGAGAAACAACGCTAGTTGAACCACCAAAGTTGTTGTTTCTTTTAATTTGAACCCCTGCAGCTTTTCCTGAAAGTTCGTTTAGGAAGTTTCCGCTTGAAGCTCCAGATGTTAAATCTGCTCCTTTTACCTCTTGTGTAGCATAACCAAGAGATTTTTTCTCTCTTTTGATTCCTAATGCTGTTACAACAACACCTTCCAGCTCCGTAGCACCACTTAATAATTTTGCATTAACTGTAGAAGAACTAGCTGAGATTTCTTGGGTTTTCATCCCAACGTAGCTAAAAACCAATACTTGGTCTGGTGAAGCTTTGATGGTGTATTTTCCATCAAAATCTGATTGAGTTCCAGTTTTTGTTCCCTTAACTAATACACTCACGCCTGGTAAAGGCATTCCTGCATTATCGGAAACAATTCCTGAAACAGATCTCTCTTGCGCAAAAGTAAGTTGCGCCACAAGTACTACTAGTAGTACTAAGAATCCATTGAACTTTAGTTTCATTTTTAAATATTTTGAATTAGTGAAGCAAACTTCTTAATAATTTGTTAACTTTCCTAGTAAAAAAAATATTTTTTTTTAATTCATTCAAAATTTAACATTGTAACAGATATGCGTTATTGTGTTGTAAAATTTCATTTTATTAGTAGAATCATTACCATTGGCTACGACTATTTTTAGTAGTCCATTCTTGGTCTGTAGCCCTAAACCTAGCCCAATACTCAGTAATTTGGTATAATCGCTTTGTTTTTGTGTGTTAGTTGGGTATTTGTAAATAGCATAGTCTAGGATAGAATGGCAATAGAGGTTTTGTGCAATTACGTAGCGGTATTCTGTAAGAATAGATGTTGTAAAATTTGCCTGAAGGCTGTTTTCTTGAAATCCTCTTATGGAATTAATGCCTCCGAAGCGGTATAATTCATTAATAAGATAGGTGTTGCTTGCTAGGTAATAATTTTGACTTGCTACGTTTATATAGTTTTTTTTGTTTAAAAGAAAGTTATGCATAGCGAATAGTTTCACGTAAAATTGCTCGGTTGTTTCTTGGTTGTCGACAACATCATTTGTAGTTCTTTTTCCTTTTCCAGCGATAAATGATAGACTTGTTTTTTTTGGAAAAAGAAAATTGAGATAATCGGAATTTGAATATTCTAAATTTGTTGTTAAAAAATATTTTTTATAATCGCTTATGATGCTGTTGTTTGTGTTTTGGATATCACTTGATTCGGTAGATTGATATCCCAAATAGAAGCGGGTGTTGTAATTGAAGAAGTAACCTACATCTGTTGCTTTTTGAGTGTTTTGATAAATACTATCTTGTTTGAATATTTGCAATTGAGCTTTTATTCCTAAGGGGCTTTTAAAAATGTATGGTATTTCTATAGATGTGTTAAATGTTTTTTGGCTCACGTCATCACTTTTCCAATATAGCGTGAATTGTTCTCCGGCATGTAATATGTTTTCGAGAGATATATTTAAGTAGCCGTTTAAAACAATTTTTGAATTATCACTTTTCGAAAAACCGATGAATCCATCGAAATTATTTGATTTTCTTTTTTCTAAATAGACATATAATTTTGTGGTGTCTTTCGTGAATAATATTTCGGGGTATTTTATTTGGGTTACAAATTTAAATTTTTTAAAATCATCGTAAACTTGACTTGCCAGATCTTGATTGAAAGTTTTGTTGCAATATTTACGATTGAGTTGTGCCAAATGTCCTTTTGGGAAAATGGTTGCATCTGGGCCATTTTTGGTTTTTATGATGATTGAGTTTAATTTCCTTGATTGGTTTAAATCAATTTGGAGTTTGGCGGTATAGGTGTTTTTGTTTTTTTGTAAATGTGTTAGTTTTATTTTTGCCAAAGCGTATCCTCTTTGTTCTAGATTGTGTATTGTTTTGTTTAAAAAATATTCTAATTCGTGGTATGGAATAATTAAGGTGTCTTGATCAGTTTGATTCTTTTCTTCAAATAACATATTATTTCTACCTATATATAGGTGTATTGTTTTTGTTCTTTCGCCGAGACTGAATTTCGCTACAAAAGTGCTGTCGTTTATTTTAGTGTTTTTAATGAGAATATTTTCCAAATACCCTTTTTTAGTTAGGTTTTCGGAAAGGAGTATTAACTCCTCATTTATTGATTTTAAGTTGTTGTGTCTTGGAGTATAGTTTAAGGAATCAATACTTTCAGTTTCGTTTTTTGTACTGCCAATTGCTTTCAGACGGTATTTTTGAGAATAACAATTCAGGATGAAAAGTAATGGTAATAAAAAGAAAAGGGTTTTCAAATCAATATTTTTTTTAATAAAAGTAATGCAAATATTGAATGTTTGTAATGATTTTTTCAGACTTTAATTGTGTTGTTGAAATAGGCGTAAATATTGGGTTGTTGTTTTGTAGTTGATTTGGATTATTGCTGTTCTATATTTCATTAAAAAACAAATGGTTACTTAAAGTAAAAATTAATAGATTACCGTTTGTAGAGTAAAAAATATTTTATACATTTGCAACCCCGTAAAAAGCGGGAATTTAATATACATAATAAATTTTTAGTATTAATTATGCCAACAATTCAACAATTAGTAAGAACAGGAAGAACTCAGATGACTAAGAAGAGTAAATCGGTTGCTTTAGATTCTTGTCCTCAAAGAAGAGGGGTTTGTACGCGTGTTTACACTACTACACCAAAAAAACCAAACTCTGCAATGCGTAAAGTAGCGCGTGTACGTTTGACAAATGGTAATGAGGTAAATGCTTACATCCCTGGAGAAGGACACAATTTACAAGAGCACTCGATAGTATTAGTTAGGGGTGGAAGGGTAAAAGATTTACCAGGAGTTAGATATCACATCGTTCGTGGTGCACTTGATACATCAGGTGTAGCGGGAAGAACGCAAAGAAGATCTAAGTATGGTGCTAAACGCCCAAAAGAAGCAAAAAAGTAATTTAAAAAGTTAGAAGTGAAGTTAGAGGTTGGAGGTTTGTGATTTGATCACGGGTCTCTGATATATAGCTTTTGCGTATAACAAAAAATTAAAAAAAAGACATGAGAAAAAGAGCGGCAAAGAAAAGACCACTTTTACCAGATCCAAGGTTCAACGACCAATTGGTAACACGTTTTGTGAATAACTTAATGTGGGATGGTAAGAAATCGACAGCTTTCAAAGTTTTTTATGATGCAATTGACATTATAGAAACTAAAAAGCAAGATGCAGAAAAATCATCATTAGAAATTTGGAAAGATGCTTTAACTAACGTTATGCCTCACGTAGAAGTACGTAGTCGTAGAGTAGGTGGAGCTACATTTCAAATTCCGATGCAAATTAGACCAGATAGAAAAATTTCTATGGCTATGAAATGGTTGATTCTTTATTCTAGAAGAAGAAACGAAAAATCAATGGCTCAGAGATTGGCTTCAGAATGTTTGGCTGCGGCTAAAGAAGAAGGAGCTGCTGTTAAGAAAAGAATGGATACTCACAAGATGGCAGAAGCTAATAAAGCCTTCTCTCACTTTAGATTTTAATTCTTAAGAAATGGCTAGAGAACTTAAATATACAAGAAATATAGGAATTGCTGCTCACATTGATGCTGGTAAAACAACAACAACAGAGCGTATATTATTCTATACTGGAAAATCACACAAAATTGGTGAAGTACACGATGGTGCTGCAACAATGGACTGGATGGCACAAGAGCAAGAAAGAGGTATTACAATTACTTCTGCGGCTACTACTTGTGAATGGAATTTCCCTACTGAACAAGGTAAAGTTTTACCTGAAACATTGCCCTATCACTTTAATATTATCCATACCCCGGGACACGTTGACTTTACAGTTGAAGTAAACCGTTCTTTGCGTGTACTTGATGGTTTGGTTTTCTTATTTAGTGCTGTTGATGGTGTTGAGCCGCAATCAGAAACTAACTGGAGATTAGCAGATCAGTACAGAGTGCCACGTATTGGTTTCGTTAATAAAATGGATAGACAAGGTTCTAACTTTTTGATGGTTTGTCAACAAGTAAGAGATATGTTGAAATCTAATGCCGTTGCAATCACTTTGCCTATTGGTGAAGAAAATGATTTCAAAGGTGTTGTGGATTTAGTGAAAAACCAAGCTATTGTTTGGCATGAAGAAGGTTTAGGGGCTACTTATGATATTGTGCCTATCCCTGCAGACATGCTTGATGAAGTGAAAGAATATAGATCTATTCTTATTGAAGCAGTTGCTGATTATGATGAGAATTTGCTTGAAAAATTCATGGAAGATGAAAACTCTATCACAGAGGAAGAAATCAACATTGCATTAAGAGCAGCTGTAATGGATATGGCTATCATTCCTATGATTGCTGGTTCTTCTTTTAAAAACAAAGGAGTTCAATTCATGTTAGATGCAGTATGTAAATATTTGCCATCTCCAATGGATAAAGAAGGTATCGAAGGGATTCATCCTGATGATGCTGAATTGTTAGAAGAAGATCAAACTAAAATATTGCGTAAGCCAGATGTTAAAGAGCCATTCGCTGCTTTAGCTTTTAAAATTGCTACTGACCCATTCGTAGGTCGTTTAGCTTTCTTCCGTGCTTATTCAGGACGTTTAGATGCAGGTTCTTATGTTTTGAACACTCGTTCAGGGAACAAAGAAAGAATTTCTCGTATCTACCAAATGCATGCTAATAAGCAAAACCCAATCGAATATATCGAGGCAGGTGATATTGGAGCGGCAGTTGGATTTAAAGATATTAAAACTGGAGATACTTTGTGTGATGAAAAACACCCAATTATCTTAGAAAGTATGAAATTCCCAGCGCCAGTAATTGGTATTGCAATTGAGCCTAAAACTAAGGCTGACGTAGATAAAATGGGTATGGCTTTGGCTAAATTAGCTGAAGAGGATCCGACGTTTACCGTTAGAACAGATGAGGCTTCGGGTCAGACTATTATCTCAGGTATGGGTGAGCTTCACTTAGATATCCTTGTTGATAGAATGAAACGTGAATTCAAAGTTGAAGTAAACCAAGGTGAGCCTCAAGTTGAATACAAAGAAGCATTTACAAAATCTGCTCAACACAGAGAAACATACAAGAAACAATCTGGAGGTCGTGGTAAATTCGGTGATATCGTATTTAAACTTGAACCTGCTGATGAAGTGGATGGTAAAGCTCCTGTAGGATTGCAGTTTATTAATGCGGTAAAAGGTGGTAACGTTCCTAAAGAATATATACCATCTGTAGAAAAAGGTTTCAGAGAAGCTATGAAAACAGGTCCGTTGGCCGGTTATCAAGTGGATAGTTTGAAAGTAACTTTATTAGACGGATCTTTTCACCCTGTCGATTCAGATGCATTGTCTTTTGAATTAGCGGCTAGAATGGGTTATAGAGAAGTTGCAAAAGCTGCTGGAGCTGTTATTCTTGAGCCTATCATGAAAATGGAAGTTATTACACCAGAAGAAAACATGGGAGATATCGTAGGTGATATCAACCGTCGTAGAGGTCAGGTTAATGACATGGGTGACAGAGCTGGTGCTAAAACTATTAAAGCGGACGTTCCATTATCAGAGATGTTTGGATATGTAACCACTTTAAGAACGTTGTCATCAGGTAGAGCAACTTCAACTATGGAGTTTTCACACTACGCAGAAACGCCTTCTAATATTTCAGAAGCAGTTATCAAAAAAGCAAAAGGAAACGCTTAATTCTAAAGAAAATGAGTCAAAAAATCAGAATAAAACTAAAATCTTACGATCACATGTTGGTAGACAAGTCTGCTGAAAAGATTGTAAAAACGGTTAAGAGTACCGGAGCAGTGGTAACAGGACCAATTCCATTACCAACTCACAAAAAACTTTTCACAGTATTACGTTCTCCACACGTTAACAAAAAAGCGAGAGAGCAATTTGAAGTAATGTCATATAAGAGATTAATTGATATTTATTCATCTTCATCTAAAACTATTGATGCTTTAATGAAATTAGAATTGCCTAGTGGAGTTGAAGTAGAAATTAAGGTTTAAGTATCTTACTAGAGTAAAGAAAAGAACACTTTATTTAAGCGGAAAATATTTTTTTGGTTTGTATGCAAAATAGTTATACTTTTGCACCACTTTAAAAAAATAGGATTCGCTTAAATGTCGTGTTCTATATTTGTATTTAATAATTAATAATTAATATTTATGTCTGGGTTAATTGGTAGAAAAATCGGCATGACTAGTATTTTCGACGAGAACGGGAAGAATATTCCTTGTACAGTAATCGAAGCTGGTCCATGTGTTGTTACCCAAGTCAGAACCAAAGGTGTTGACGGGTACGAAGCGTTGCAACTTGGTTTCGATGACAAAAACGAGAAACATTCCACAAAAGCGGCTTTAGGTCACTTTAAGAAAGCTGGAACTGTTGCTAAGAAAAAAGTCGTTGAATTCCAAGATTTCGCAACTGAGCAAAAATTAGGAGATCTTATTGATGTTTCTATTTTTTCTGAAGGAGAATTTGTAGATGTACAAGGTGTATCTAAAGGTAAAGGTTTTCAAGGGGTTGTAAAACGCCACGGTTTTGGTGGTGTTGGTCAAGCAACTCACGGTCAACACAACCGTTTAAGAGCGCCAGGTTCTGTAGGAGCTTCTTCTTATCCATCTAGAGTATTCAAAGGAATGCGTATGGCTGGAAGAATGGGAGGAGATAATGTAAAAGTTCAAAACCTTAGAGTTTTAAAAGTAGTAGCTGAAAAGAACCTACTTGTTATTAAAGGATGTGTTCCTGGTCATAACAACTCTTATGTAATCATTCAGAAGTAATGGAAGTAAAAGTATTAGATTTCAACGGAAAAGATACTGGAAGAAAAGTTCAACTTTCTGATTCAGTATTCGCAATTGAACCAAACAATCACGCAGTATACCTTGATGTTAAGCAATATCTTGCTAATCAAAGACAAGGAACGCACAAAGCTAAAGAAAGAGCTGAAGTAGCGGGAAGTACTCGTAAGATTAAAAAACAAAAAGGAACTGGTACTGCTCGTGCGGGTAGTGCAAAGAATCCATTGTTTAAAGGTGGTGGAACGGTTTTCGGACCAAGACCAAGAAGCTATTCATTCAAATTGAATAAAAGTTTGAAACGTTTAGCTAGAAAATCAGCTTTCTCAATTAAAGCAAAAGAGTCAAATATAATTGTACTTGAAGACTTCAGTTTTGAAACGCCAAGCACTAAAAATTTCACTAACGTTTTGAAAGCTTTAGGGTTAGAGGATAAAAAATCCCTATTTGTATTGGGTGATTCAAATAAAAATGTATATTTGTCGTCACGTAATTTAAAGTCTTCTAACGTGGTAAGTAGCTTAGAATTAAGCACTTATGCTATCTTAAACGCTAATAATTTAGTGCTTTTGGAAGGTTCTTTGGAAGTAATTGAAGAAAATTTAAGTAAATAATAGGATATGAGCATCATAATTAAACCTATAGTAACGGAAAAAGTAACCAAAGAAAGTGAAGTTTTAAACCGCTTCGGATTCGTTGTTAACAAAAAAGCAAATAAAGTTGAGATTAAGAAAGCTGTTGAAGCTGCTTATGGAGTAACTGTTGTTAGCGTTAACACGATGAACGTAAGACCGGATAGAACTACAAAATACACTAAAAGTGGTTTAATCAGTGGAAAGACAAATGCTATTAAAAAAGCAATTGTACAAGTACAAGAAGGAGAATCAATTGATTTTTACAACAATATCTAAGATAGAAAAATGTCAGTAAGAAAATTAAAACCTATTACCCCAGGTCAGCGATTTAGAGTTGTGAATGGTTATGACGCCATTACAACTGATAAGCCGGAACGCTCTTTGATAGCGCCGATAAAAAACTCTGGAGGTAGAAATAGTCAAGGAAAGATGACCATGCGTTATACGGGTGGTGGTCACAAGCAGAGATATCGTATTATTGATTTCAAACGTACAAAAGAAGGAATTCCAGCTACAGTGAAATCAATCGAATACGATCCAAATCGTACTGCGTTTATCGCTTTATTAGCTTATGCTGATGGAGAGAAAACTTATATTATTGCTCAAAACGGATTGAAAGTTGGTCAGAAATTAGTTTCTGGTCCAGAATCTCAGCCTGAAATTGGTAATACTTTACCATTAAGCAGAATTCCTTTAGGAACTGTTATCTCTTGTATCGAGTTAAGACCAGGTCAAGGAGCTGTAATCGCTCGTTCAGCTGGAACATTTGCTCAATTAATGGCAAGAGATGGAAAATATGCAACAATTAAAATGCCTTCTGGAGAAACAAGATTGATCTTGTTGACTTGTTCGGCTACAATTGGAGCTGTTTCTAATTCTGATCACCAATTGGTTGTATCTGGAAAAGCAGGTAGAACAAGATGGTTAGGAAGAAGACCTAGAACAAGACCTGTTGCAATGAACCCTGTCGATCACCCAATGGGTGGTGGTGAAGGACGTTCTTCTGGTGGACATCCACGTTCAAGAAATGGAATACCAGCTAAAGGTTATAGAACTCGTTCTAAGAAAAACCCGAGTAACAAGTATATCGTAGAACGTAGAAAGAAATAATAAGATATGGCACGTTCATTAAAAAAAGGACCTTTCGTTCATTATAAGTTAGACAAGAAAGTTCAAGAAAACATTGCAGGTGGAAATAAAGGAGTAGTAAAGACTTGGTCTAGAGCTTCTATGATTACTCCAGACTTTGTTGGACAAACTATCGCAGTTCATAACGGTCGTCAATTTGTACCTGTTTACGTAACAGAAAACATGGTAGGACATAAATTAGGAGAATTTTCACCAACTAGATCTTTTAGAGGTCATGCTGGAGCAAAAAATAAAGGTAAAAAATAAGAAGCAATGGGAGTTCGTAAAAGAGAAACAGCAGACGCAAGAAAAGAGGCTAATAAGTCTCTAGCTTTTGCAAAGTTAAATAACTGCCCTACTTCACCTAGAAAAATGCGCTTAGTAGCAGATCTAGTAAGAGGTCAGAAGGTAGAGAGAGCACTTAACATATTAAGATTCAGTTCTAAAGAAGCTTCAAGAAAATTAGAAAAATTGGTTTTATCTGTAATTGCCAACTGGCAAGCAAAAAACCCTGAAGCTAATATGGAAGAAGCTGGTTTATTTGTTAAAGAGATCAGAGTAGATGGTGGAATGATGTTGAAAAGACTTCGTCCAGCTCCACAAGGTCGTGCACACAGAATAAGAAAACGTTCAAATCACGTTACAATCGTGTTGGGAGCTATCAATAACACACAAAGCAATTCTTAAGCAGCATGGGACAAAAGACAAATCCAATTGGAAATAGACTTGGTATCATCAGAGGATGGGACTCAAACTGGTATGGTGGAAATGATTATGGCGATAAACTTGCCGAAGATCACAAAATCAGAAAGTATATCCATGCTCGTTTATCAAAAGCTAGTGTATCAAAAGTAATCATCGAGAGAACTTTGAAACTTGTAACCGTTACTATCACTACTGCCAGACCTGGTATCATTATCGGAAAAGGTGGACAAGAGGTAGACAAGTTGAAAGAAGAACTTAAGAAAATTACTGACAAAGAGGTTCAAATCAACATCTTTGAAATCAAAAGACCTGAGCTTGACGCGTATCTAGTTGCTACAAGCATCTGTCGTCAAATCGAAAGCAGAATTTCTTACAGACGTGCAATCAAAATGGCTATTGCTGCTTCTATGCGTATGAACGCAGAGGGTATCAAAGTTTTGATTTCTGGTCGTTTGAATGGTGCAGAGATGGCTCGTTCAGAAGGTTTCAAAGAAGGTAGAATTCCTCTATCAACTTTCAGAGCTGATATTGATTATGCACTTGCAGAGGCTCATACTACTTATGGTAGAATGGGAATCAAAGTGTGGATCATGAAAGGTGAAGTTTATGGAAAGAGAGATCTTTCTCCACTTGCTGGAATGGACAAAAAACAATCTGGTGCTGGTGGTAAAGGTGGAGAAGCCCCTCGTGGTAAATCTAACTTTAATAAAGGTGGAAAACCAGACGCTCGTAAAAGAAAGTAATTTTTAAATTAAAGAAAAATGTTACAGCCTAAAAGAACAAAATACCGTAAGGTACAGAAAGGTAAAATGAAAGGAAATTCTCAAAGAGGGCATGAACTTTCTAATGGAATGTTTGGTATTAAATCTGTACATGAAGATGGAATGTTCCTAACTTCTCGTCAAATAGAAGCTGCGCGTATCGCTGCAACTCGTTTCATGAAAAGAGAAGGACAATTATGGATCAAAATATTTCCAGACAAACCAATTACTAAGAAACCTCTAGAGGTACGTATGGGTAAAGGTAAAGGAGCCGTTGAATATTGGGCTGCTGTTGTTAAACCCGGAAGAATTATGTTTGAAGTTGGAGGAGTACCTTTGTCAGTTGCAAAAGAGGCTTTACGTCTTGCAGCTCAAAAGCTTCCAGTAAAAACTAAATTCGTAGTTGCTAGAGATTTCGAAGCATAATCTATATTATATTATGAAACAATCAGAAATAAAAGATCTTTCTGCAGCGGAGTTGCAAGAAAAGCTTAGCCAGACTAAGAAAACATATGCTGACCTAAAAATGGCTCACGCTATATCTCCAATTGAGAATCCACTTCAAATTAGAAGTGTAAGAAGAACAGTTGCAAGATTGGCTACAGAGCTTACAAAAAGAGAGTTACAATAATTGTATTCTGCTGAAAGATGGAAAAAAGAAATTTAAGAAAAGAAAGAGTTGGTGTGGTTACTTCTAACAAAATGGATAAATCCATTGTTGTTGCGCAGGTAACTAAAGTAAAGCACCCATTATACGGTAAGTTCGTGTTGAAAACTAAGAAATACGTTGCACACGACGAAACAAACGACTGTAACATTGGAGATACTGTAAGAATTAGCGAAACGCGTCCTTTGAGTAAATCAAAATGTTGGAGATTAGTTGAAATCCTAGAAAGAGCTAAATAATTATGGTACAACAAGAATCAAGACTAAAAGTAGCAGATAACACTGGAGCTAAGGAAGTTTTAACTATCCGTGTTTTAGGAGGTACCAAAAGAAGGTATGCCTCTGTTGGTGACAAGATTGTAGTTTCTATCAAAGATGCAACTCCAAACGGAAACGTAAAAAAAGGAGCTGTTTCAACTGCAGTTGTTGTACGTACCAAAAAAGAAGTGAGAAGAGCCGACGGATCATACATCAGATTTGATGACAACGCATGTGTGTTATTGAATGCTGCTGGTGAGATGAGAGGAACTCGTGTTTTTGGTCCAGTAGCAAGAGAACTTCGTGAAAAACAATTCATGAAAATTGTATCATTAGCACCAGAAGTGCTTTAATTCGTTTTAAGATGATAAAGCTAAAAATAAAATCAGGAGACATCGTAAGAGTAATTGCTGGAGACCATAAAGGTGCTGAAGGTAAAGTATTGCGTGTATACCGTGAGAAAAACAAAGCAATTGTTGAAGGTGTGAACATGGTTTCAAAACATACGAAACCTAGTGCAAAAAGCCCTCAAGGTGGTATTGTAAAAAAGGAAGCTTCTATACAAATTTCTAATATCTCTTTAATAGATCCTAAAACTAAGGAAACTACAAGAGTGGGTATCAGAATTGAAGGAGATAAGAAAGTAAGATTTTCAAAAAAATCTAATCAAGTACTATAGTAATGGCATATATACCTAGACTAAAAGAAGAATATAAGAGTAGAGTTATCTCTGCTCTTAAAGAAGAATTCGGTTACACAAACGTAATGCAAGTTCCTAAATTGGAAAAAATCGTTTTGAGTAAAGGAGTTGGTGCAGCGGTATCTGATAAAAAATTGATTGACTATGCGGTTGATGAATTAACAAAGATTACTGGGCAAAAAGCAGTGTCTACGATTTCAAAGAAAGACGTTGCGTCTTTCAAATTGAGAAAAGGGATGCCTATTGGAGCAAAAGTTACTTTGCGTGGAGAAAGAATGTATGAGTTTTTAGATAGACTTATTACTTCAGCTTTACCACGTGTTAGAGATTTTAGTGGTATAAAAGCTACTGGTTTTGACGGAAGAGGAAACTATAATCTTGGTGTTTTAGAGCAAATCATTTTCCCTGAAATTGATATTGATAAAGTAAATAAAATATCTGGAATGGACATTACTTTTGTTACTACTGCTAAAACAGATAAAGAAGCAAAGTCATTGTTGGCTGAATTAGGTTTACCTTTTAAAAAGAATTAAGATATGGCTAAAGAATCAATGAAAGCCCGTGAGGTTAAGAGAGAAAAAACGGTAGCTAAGTATGCTGAGAAAAGAAAAGCTTTGTTAGAAGCTGGAGATTTCGTAGGTTTGCAAAAATTACCGAAAAATGCTTCGCCAGTTCGTATGCACAATCGTTGCAAATTAACAGGCAGACCAAGAGGGTATATGCGTCAATTCGGTATTTCACGTGTAACTTTCCGTGAAATGGCTAATAATGGATTGATACCAGGTGTTAAAAAAGCATCTTGGTAGAAAAATATTCAGACGCGAGTAATCGCGTCTGTTTTTCACATTTATAAACTGGTTTCAGGTTCGATTACGTTTAATTGAAAACCGTTACCGCAAATCAATACATATGTATACAGATCCTATTGCAGATTATTTGACGAGAGTTAGAAACGCTGTGGCTGCAAACCACAAAGTAGTTGAAATTCCAGCATCTAATCTAAAAAAAGAAATAACAAAGATCTTATTTGATCAAGGTTATATCTTAAGTTACAAATTTGAAGACAACTCTGTTCAGGGTTCAATCAAAATTGCTTTGAAGTATGATAAAGATACTAAAGAGTCAGTAATAAAAGATATCCAAAGAATTAGTAAACCAGGTTTACGTAAGTATGCAGGTTCTTCTAAAATACCAAGAATCCTTAACGGATTAGGAATTGCTATTGTTTCTACATCAAAAGGTTTGATGACTGGAAAACAAGCGAAGCAATTAAATGTAGGTGGAGAAGTAATTTGTTACGTATACTAATTTTAAAGACTATATAAGATGTCAAGAATAGGTAAAAGCCCAGTAACAATACCAGCCGGAGTAACTGTTACAGTTGCAGACGGTATTATTACTGTTAAAGGAAAAAATGGTCAACTAACACAGGAGTTTTCGGACGTAACTGTAACAGTTGAAGGAGATCTAGTTCAAGTAGATAGATCGTCTGATCACAAAGACCAAAGAGCGAAACACGGATTGTATAGATCTTTAATCAATAACATGATTATAGGTGTTACAGAAGGTTTTACAAAAGAATTAGAATTGGTTGGGGTAGGATATAGAGCTTCTAACCAAGGACAAAAACTAGATTTAGCTCTTGGATATTCTCACAATATTGTTTTAGAAATTGCTCCAGAAGTAACTTTAGAAACTATATCTGAAAAAGGTAAAAACCCTATTGTAAAATTAACATCATTTGACAAACAACTTTTAGGTCAAGTTGCGGCAAAAATTAGAGGTTTCCGTAAGCCTGAGCCATACAAAGGAAAAGGTGTTAAATTTGTGGGTGAAGTATTAAGAAGAAAAGCAGGTAAATCAGCTTAAAAAATAAGATTATGTCATTAACAAAACCTGAAAGAAGACAGAGAATTAGATTCAGAATTAGAAAAACGATCAGTGGTACTGCTACTAATCCAAGACTATCTGTTTTTAGAAGTAACAAAGAAATTTATGCTCAACTTATTGATGACGTAAACGGAGTTACTTTATTGGCTGCTTCTTCAAGAGAGAAAGAAATAGGTAAAGGTACGAACATTGAAGTTGCGACAGCAGTTGGAAAACTTGTTGCAGAAAAAGCGTTAAAAGCTGGGATAGAAACAGTAACTTTCGATAGAGGAGGTTATTTGTATCACGGTCGTATTAAATCATTAGCAGAAGGCGCAAGAGCGGCTGGACTTAAATTCTAATATAGTATGTCTAATAAATACAAAAATGTAGAGTTAGTAAAACCAAGTGGTCTTGAATTAAAAGATCGTTTAGTTAGTGTTAATCGTGTTACTAAAGTTACAAAGGGTGGTAGAGCTTTCGGTTTTTCTGCTATTGTAGTTGTAGGTGATGAAAATGGTGTTGTTGGTCATGGATTAGGGAAATCTAAAGACGTTTCTGAAGCTATTGCGAAAGCAGTTGAAGATGCAAAGAAAAATCTTGTAAAAATTCCTTTGAATGGTCAATCAGTTCCTCACGAACAAAAAGGTAAATTTGGTGGTGCACGTGTGTTCTTAATTCCTGCTTCTCATGGTACTGGAGTTATTGCTGGTGGAGCTGTTCGTTCAGTTCTTGAATCAGTTGGAATTCACGATGTATTATCTAAATCTCAAGGATCATCAAATCCTCACAACGTAGTGAAAGCAACTTTTGATGCTTTATTACAAATGAGAAGCGCTCATACTGTTGCAAAACAAAGGGGAGTTTCTTTAGAAAAAGTTTTTAAAGGTTAATTCAAGGAAATTATGGCTAAATTATTAGTAAAACAAGTTAGAAGCAAAATCAATTGTCCTCTTACACAAAAAAGAGGTTTGGAAGCTTTAGGTCTACGTAAAATGGGACAAGTTGTGGAGCATGATTCAAATCCTGCTATCCTTGGGATGATAAACAAAGTTAAACACT
>Ga0137355_1000033_pt1 | contig 21011 bp, 18 predicted proteins | sample EasRivERMLT800_2_FD_104763 | JGI IMG/M metagenome (GOLD analysis project Ga0137355, IMG submission 104763) | Soil microbial communities from meander-bound floodplain in the East River, Colorado, USA - East River MetaG ERMLT800_2 | ecosystem: Environmental > Terrestrial > Soil > Floodplain ... | reverse complement strand
TTAATGTATTCAATCGCTTTCGGATATTCTTTTAGTTCATTGTAGGTGATTCCGATATTAGTCAACCCAAAACCAATATATAGTGTATCTTTATTTTTTTCGCTAAAGTACAGTGACTTTTTAAAATAGTCTAGCCCCTTTCTGTGTTTTTTTTGTCGTGTATAACAGGAAGCTATGTTATTTAGGTTTCTGGCCATTGTTTTTTCATCTCCCAATTTCGTATTGATTTCTAAGGCTTTAAAAAAGTAATTGAGCGCTCTTGGGAAATCATCCAAATCGTGTGAAATTAAGCCCAGTCCATTTAGCGTAACAGCTAATCCGGTTTTATCTTCTAAATCTTCATTGATTTTTAGGGCTTTGTAAAAATGAGTGAGGGCTTCTGAGTAGTTCGCTTCCGTCCGGGCACATACTCCTAAAGAATTATGGGCATCACCAATTCCTTTATTCCATTTTAATTTTGTTGCCAGTTTTAATGCGGCATTACCATATCGAATTCCTTCTTTGGTACCGTCTAAATACAAAGAAAATGAAAGATTATTAAGAATGTTTACTTTATTAGTGTCTTCTTTGGCTAGTTTTAATTCGTTCTTTAAAGAATCGACAATGGCCTTGTTTTGGGAAAATAAAATACTTGAAAACAGTAATAAGATAATGATGAAGATGTTTTTTTTCATTTCGATTATAATATAATGTCGATTTTCCAATTGTATTTTATAATAAACTGTCTTTTAACTTTATGAAATTAAGTTTTGGTTAAATTTAGGTGAAAAACATTTATAAATAGATCGTCAAAGTACATTTTTTTATCGACAAAGGGCGATATTTTTTTAGTCTGCTATTTTTTTTAAAATATGTTGGGGTTTGTGTTAAAATAGTAGAAAATAAATGGAATAGATGGAATAGATGGAAGGTTATGATTAGATTATAAAATTATTTTAATAGGATTTGTTGTGTTTAACTTGTTGAAAATAAATGTTATGTGGTGAATTATTCTAATAATTGATTTCTTATGTACTATAAAGGTATGAAGAAAAGGTTTTATTTTGCTTTTAGAATTTTTAATATTGATTCCGCTAAAAAATAAATACCTTTACGCTCCATTTTAGTAAATGGTGAAACCCTTTAATTTTAAGTACAAAAAATGAAAATAAATCCAAAAATTGGAATTGATAAGCTCATTTTCGGAATGAAGCAAAATGATGTAATAGCTGTTTATGGTAAGCCGGACAGGAATTATAAAGATGAAGATGACAATGTGATTTTTGCTTACAATGCCTTAAAAATGCGTTTGACTTTCTACAAAGACGAAGAGTTAAAATTAGGTTATATTGTGGCGTCCAGCTCGGAGTTGGAATTATTTGGGAATAAAGTAATTGGAAAAAAAATCACGGAAGTAAAAAAAGCACTGACCCAAAAAGGAATAACAAAGTTCACTCAGGAAGAGTTTGATACTTTTGAGAATTATTTCAATGAGGAAAACTGGATTATCCTGCAAACTGAATTTGATGAAGTTGTGAAATTCGAAATTGGAGCAATCATCAACGATAAAGACGAATTCGATTGGAAGTTTAAGAAATAATTTTTTTTCACAAAAGGAAAAAAATCATCAAATGATAAATGAACAAAAGGCACAAAAGAAGATTTTCTTTTGTGCCTTTTGTTTGCTTTGTGTTTTTGTAGAAAAAATTATTTTGTTGTTCCCGGTTTATTTTCAAGCATTTCTAATTCGAAAATAAGTGTAGTATTTGGCGGGATAACGCCTCCGGCTCCTCTCTCTCCGTAAGCAAGATTTGACGGTATATAAAGTATCATTTTTTCGCCATAAGACATTAAGTTCAATCCTTCAAGAAATCCGGCGATCATGCCGTCTTTTTTACCGGCCTGAAAAGGAAATGGTCGATATCCGTTTTGTGCTGCTCTGTTGGCATCGTATTTTCCGTATGTTTTACAAACTTCTTCATAGCTGCTGTCAAACAATGTTCCATCTTCAAAATAGCCGGCATAATGAAAAAGAAAAGTGGTCCCGTCAACAGGTTTAACGCCACTTGCTTTTTGTATGGTTTTATAAATTAGTCCTGATGCCGTTTTGGTCGCATCCGTTTTATTTGAAGCTAAATAAGCTGCTTTAGTTGCGATAACACTGCTGTATTTTTCAAGGTAAATTCTTTTGTTTTCAATTTCAATCGCTGCTTGTTTCTTTTGGTTTTCAGCTTCAATTAGCGCCTGTTTTTTGGCATCTTCGGCTTTATTGGCAAAGTAATCTGAGAATACTTTTGGTGCGTCGAAATTTTTGGCTTCAGCACCTTTTCTGGTAATGATAACTTTGGTAATCACGTCATTTTGAACAATCGAATTAACGATATTCATTCCTTGAGTCACATGCCCAAAAATGGTGTGTTTTCCGTCTAACCATGATGTTTCTTTATGAGTAATAAAAAACTGACTTCCATTGGTCGAAGGACCGGAATTGGCCATAGACAGTATTCCGCCTTTATTGTGTTTTAAATCGGTAAATTCATCCTTAAAAGCATATCCAGGACCTCCGGAACCATTGCCTAAAGGATCACCTCCCTGAATCATGAAATCATTGATAACTCTGTGGAATTTTAACCCATCATAAAAATGTTTCCCTTTCAATGTTCCAGTTGTTACGTAAGGGTTTGTTCCTTCTGCAAGGGATATAAAATTGGCAACAGTTACAGGCGTTTTTTTATATTCCAGTTGAAGAGTAATGTCGCCTTTGTTAGTCGAGATAGTTGCGAAAATTCCATCTGTAGCTTCTGGATTTTTTGGTGTTTCTCGAACTGTTGGAGCTGTTTTATTCTTTTGAACGGGCTTTTTAGTCGTTTGAGAATGTATATTTATCATTCCCAAAAATAATAGCAATAGAATTTTAAATTTCATGGTGTCTAATTTTTAAGAGCTGCTTGTTTTTATTTTGGCATAGTTTCCAATAATTCCACTTCAAAGATAATATCGGCATTGGGCGGAATTACGTCGCCAGCACCTGCTTCTCCATACGCTAATTTTGAAGGTATGAATAATACCGCTTTGTCACCGAAAGATAATTTTTCTATTCCTTCAATAAAGCCTGGGATCATACCATCTTTTCTTCCAGCTTGAAAAGGAATTGGTTGGTATCCGTTTTGAGCAGCTCTATTTGGATCATATTTTCCAAAAGTTTTACAAACGCTTTCTATACTGCTGTCAAATAGTAGTCCATTTTCAAGAAAACCAGCATAATGAATATAAATATTTGTCCCATTTGACGGCTTTTTGCCAGCATTCTTTTTGGTAATAATATATTGCAGTCCTGTATTTGTTTTAGTTGCTTTGGTTTTTAAAGCAGTAAAGTAAGCTATTTTCTGGTCGGTTACAGCTTTGTACTTCGAGTCGTATGCCTTTTTGTTCTCTGCATCAATAGCCATTTGAGCCTTTTGATCTATCGTTTCTTTTGAAAAATAATCAAAAAATGTTTTTACTGCATTAAACCTTTTTGCAGCCTCACCGTTTCTGATGATTGTTACTTTTACGATGAAATCGTTTTGTTGAATTTTGTTTACAACATCCATACCATTTTCGACAACATGTCCGAAAATGGTATGTTTACCGTCTAACCATGGTGTTTCCAGATGGGTGATGAAGAATTGGCTGCTATTGGTTGAAGAACCATTATTGGCCATAGCCAGTATTCCTCCTTTGTTGAATCGCAGATCAGAAAATTCGTCTTTGAATTTATATCCCGTGTCGCCCGAGCCTGTTCCTAATGGATCTCCGGTTTGTATCATGAATTCTGGGATCACGCGATGGAATTTTAATCCATCATAAAATGGTCTGTTTTTAAGGTTATCATTGGTGATGTAGTCGTTTTTGCCTTCTGCCAAGGTTACAAAATTCGCTACAGTTATAGGCGCTTTTTCATATTCTAATTGTACAATGATATTTCCTTTATTGGTTTCAATATCGGCATATAAGCCATCTGGAAGATTATTGTGATCTTCTTTGCAAGAGGAAAATGAGATAATCGAAAGTATTGCTAATAAGATGCTTTTTTTCATTTTAAGTTAAAATTTATTTTCTTAATTATTAATAGTGTCTTTAGAACTATTTTCTGTTCTGGTTGCTTGCTTTACAATTGAGGAATCTTTTAGTTTTATTTCTTTTTTAAATGCTTCTTCAGATATAAAATTATGTAGGGTTACAGTACAAGATAAAGGTTGGTTGTGACCTATTTTTTTGTTGTCACCGTGGTAACCAAATCCCATATGCGATGGAAAAAGGAAATTTACTTTTTCGTTTTTATGCATTAACTTTATACCATTTCTTAAGCCCATCATGATATTTTGTTTGTCAACAAGATAGGTCTGTGGTCCTAATTCAAGTTTAGAGTAAATAATATTGCCTTTTAAATCTTTGATTTCGTAATCAAAAAAAGCAACATCTCCTTTTTTAGGAGTAATCGTGTCCAATTCATTCTTGATTTCGTAAGAATACCAATAGCCTTTTTTCGAAGCAATATATTTATTGTTGGGCGTTTTTTTGATGATAGCCAGAATTTGATCTTCTTCGCTGGCATTCAGTTTTTTATTTCGCTCTATCGATTTCTTCATAAAACTACCAGAGCTTTGCGAAAGCGGTCTTCGGGCTTCCTGATGTTGTTTGCAGCAAGAAACAAGGAATGATACTAGAAATACCAATGACAATAATTTATTATACTTCATGAGTTTTATATTTTTAATTTTTTTACTAAATCTTCAAATTTCACCAATGTTTCTCCCATAGTCATTTCTGATTTTCCACCGGCGGCATTACTGTGTCCACCTCCATGAAAGTGGTCTCTTGCAAATTGGTTCACATCAAAATCTCCCTGTGAACGAAATGATATTTTGATAATCCCTTCTTCTTTATTTTCGATAAATATAGCTGTAAACACAATCCCTTTTATGCTTAAGCCATAATTTACAATTCCTTCCGTATCTCCTTTTACAAAGTCAAAGGTATTTAATTCTTCTTGAGTTAGTGTAGTGTAGGACGTTTTATAATCGGATAAAACTTTCATGTTTTGAAGTGCTCTTCCAAGTAATTGCAAACGGCTATAAGAACTATTGTCAAAAAGCAACATTGGAATTTTAGTGTTTTCGACACCCAAATCAATTAATTCAGCAATAATTCGGTGTGTGTTTCCTGTTGTACCGGGAAAGCGAAACGATCCGGAATCGGTTAGAATTCCGGTGTAGATACAACTGGCAATCGTTTTGTCTATATCTTCTTTTTTTTCAAGAAAGCAAATGAAATTATACACCATTTCGCAAGTGGAACCAAATTCAGGATTCGAATACGTAAAAGCCGCATAATCATCGGGTTTTTGATGATGATCGATCATGATAAATGGCGTCGTAAGCTTTGCTAAAACATGTTCCATCTCGCCAACACGATGTAGGGCATTGAAATCCAGAGTGAAAATAAGTTCAACTTCTTCGAGTATTTTGGTGCAGTTTTCTTTGTCTTTTTCAAATATTTTTACAGATTCTGATCCGGGCATCCAGGATAAAAAATTTGGAAATTCATTGGGAGATATAACAACCGGATGATGCTTGTTTTTTAATAAAAAATGGTATAATCCTAAAGTAGATCCCATAGCGTCTCCATCGGGACTGCGGTGCGGGATTATAGCAATTTTTTTTGGCGTTGATAATAACGACTGTATAGCTTGAATGTCTTGTATTTTCATAGATTGCGAAATTACATTTTTTTAATGTAAAGTCAAAAAGCAAATTCCAAAAGGCAAATTCCAAATTCCAAAAAAAGCAAAAACAAATTTCAAAAATAAATCCCGAAATCGTGACCAAATTCCATATATCGATAGCCGGAAACTGATAACTAAAAATCCTCCAGATCTTTTCTTTTGAATTTTCGATACAAATGATATTTTGCCCCTTTTACAATCTGGGCATGATATATTCCAACTGAACCCGATGAGAAATAAGCTGTAAAACAAGCGATACCAATGAAAAGGCCGCTTTGAAATCCGAAAAGTTCCATTCCCATAATTGTGCATGCAATAGGAGTGTGGGTAGCGCCAGAGAAAACGGCTACAAAACCCATACCTGCCAAGAGAGCAATTGGTAAAGGAACATAAAGCGACAAGGCACTTCCGAGAGTTGCTCCGATAAAGAAAAGAGGAGTTACTTCGCCACCTTTGAATCCTGCTCCAAGTGTAAATCCTGTAAAGATTATTTTGAAAAGAAAATCATAAGAGTTAGTCGGAATTGAAAAAGAATCGACAATGGTTGGGATTCCCAAACCAATATATTTTGTAGTTCCAACAAAGTAAATTGCAATTACAAGGATAATTCCACCCACAAACGGGCGTAGTGGAGGAAATTTTATATTTTTTGAAAATAAATGTCCCCAAAAATGGGTGCCTCTTGAAAATAACATTGCGGCTAAACCAAAAGAAATACCGGTGAGAATGACCCAAAACAGAATTTTTAATGTCATTTCGGGAATTACCGGGATGGAATAATGGGTGTGTTTGGCTTCCCAGAATTCGACGGTAAAGTATGCAACGTATGCCACTAAAAAAGATAAGACAATACTTTTATAACTGATTTTGCTAAAATATAAAACTTCCAATGCAAACAAAGCGCCCGCCAGAGGTGTGCCAAAAACCGAAGCAAAACCGGCACTGATTCCTAAAATAATCAGGGTTTTCCTGTCTGAACTATTGAGTTTAAAAAGTCTTGTAAATTGGTCGGCGATTGATCCTCCCATTTGCACCGCAGTGCCTTCGCGTCCGGCAGAACCTCCAAAAAGATGAGTAATCAGAGTGGTGATAAGCACCAAGGGAGCCATTTTGAGAGGAATTGTTTTTTTAGGATTTTCGTATTCTTCAAGCAATAAATTATTGCCTTGTACAACAGATCCTCCTAAATAATAATACAGCAGGCCGATAATTAGACCGCCAAGCGGCAAGAACCAAATAATTTTATTGTTGAGTTCTCTTAATCGAGTAACCTTTTCTAAAGCTACCAAAAAAAATGCCGATGCCGAACCAGAAAAAAAACCTATCAGCAGACAAAGGAAAAACCATTTGCTTATGATAAGTATATTTTTTTTTGTTTTTTCTAAAACCATTAAATTTATTGCAAGAAAAGGGATTGGATTTTTTTGAGCGCCAGTATCGGAGTCTTTTTAGTATTAAGGATTTATTACAGCCGTAAATTCTATTTCAACCAGAAATTCGGAGGATACCAATTGGTTAATTCCGTAAAAACCGGTAGTAGGTTTTATGTCTTTAAAATAGGCGGAATGAGCTTCGGCAACAGCTTCAAAAGTGCTGATGTCGGTGGTGAAGATCCGGGTGCGAATCACATCTTTCATGCCTGCATTTAAGTCTTCAAGTACTTTTTCTACTCGTTCCAGGATGTTTAATGTTTGCGCGTGTGCATCATCGGCTCTTACTTTTATGCCGTCTACTATTGCAACAGTTCCGGATACTTCAATAATATTTCCGATACGGACGGCGCGACAATATCCCATTTTATCTTCCCATGGTGATCCTGTCAGAATATTTTCTCTTTTCATCTTGCTGTTTTTAGTATTTGATTTCAAATTTGAATTTTGGTATATTTTTTGCAATTTATGAAAAATGACAAAATAAAGAGCACTGTTTTTTAATTAATAAGTTCAATTTTTAGGTTCAATTTTTGAAAATTTGATTCTTATAAATGATATAAAAACAGAAAATCGAATGTTGTAAAAGAAAGTTAAATTTTGTTGGCTTTGCAGGTTTTTACTATTGTTTTTTTTATTTTTAAAATTTGCAAATGCTGATGACTAATATTTGAAAGACATGAAAAGGATTTTATTTTTAATTATGGCAATTGTGATGTCTCTAAATGGATATGCACAGGATGAATTTAATTCAAAATTTAAACCCATCCCCCCTATGGTTAAAAGCCCAAAAGCTAAAAAAGCAGTGCCACCAAAACGAGATTTACCAAAAGTTATTCCGCCTCCTGTTGTAAAAAAACCGGTGCCGTTATTGCCGATTAATGCGCCTAAAAGCAATTTTATTAAACCAGAGGGTGTTGTTTATAGAAAAAATCAAAATTTAGGTAGTTTCAAAACTAAATCAATTACATCCAAAATTCGTTATAGAGATGCTGCCTATGTTGATGGAGATAGTGTAAGGGTATATTTAAACGATAAGGTAGTAGATTATGTAGTTGTTTTGAATGGGGAATTTAAAGGTTTGGAAGTGAAATTAGAAAAAGGGATTAATAAGATCGAATTTGAGGCATTAAACGAAGGTTATGCTCCACCCAATACAGCAGAATTTCAAGTTTATGATGACAAAGGAAGTCTTATTTCGTCGAGTCAATGGAATCTTGGTGTAGGTTACAGGGCTACCTTAACATTAATAAAGGAATAGAAACGGATATTTTCCAAATACAATTTTCTAATTCGATAAATAAATAGAATTAGCTTGTGCTATTTTTGTGATTTTAAAGCATTGTTTTTTTATTTTAATTTTTTAATAAATATTGATTTATCAATATCCAATTTAATATGAAACAGATTATTTTTTTTATAATAATTATAGGGATTGCTTCAAAAAGCTTTGGTCAAAGTGAGTTTAGTACAAAATTTAAGGCGATACCACCATTAAATAACAAGCCAAAGCTTGATAAAAAAGAAGTGCCGCCGGTAGTGACGCCTCCGATTACACCTCCAAATGTTTTTAAAAGCCCGGATCTTTTAAATCCAAAATCACAATTATTGCCCAATAATTCATATCAATTAGGGAATACCAATGAGATTTCGATGATACCCAAGAATAATTTCATTAATCCTGGGGATGTTATCAAAGATAAAATGAATAAAAAGCAAGATGATCCGTATGCTGTTTTTTATCGTAAAAACCAGAATTTAGGAGATTTTAAGACCAAATCTTTGACCGCAAAAGTCATGTACAGAGATGCTGAATATGTAGATGGAGATATTATTCGGGTATATTTAAATGACAGAGTAATACAGAATGAAGTTATTTTGGACAGTAGTTTTAAAGGATTCGAAATAGTATTGGAAAAAGGTTTTAATAAAATCGAATTTGAAGCTCTGAATCAAGGAAGTTCAGGGCCTAATACAGCAGAATTTCAGGTGTACGACGATAAAGGCGGACTTATTTCTGCAAGTCAATGGAATCTTGGAACGGGATTTAGAGCGACAATGGTAATTACAAAAGATTAAATTTTTCCGAAGTAATCCGTTTAAAATAATATAAGATTAAAATGGATCGGCAGTAACTTTAAATTTCATACCGGCATTTATGGTTATGTCTTGAGTAACCGTTTCTTTGGTAACTACTTCGGTTCTTATTTTATAACTTGAGGCCTTAATATATTTGTCTAACTTTTGCGAAGTACAGGTTAGATTGATGCTGTTTGCCGTTGAGTTAATATCGTCCTGGAAGGCCAATTCTATTTCATCATCGGCAGTTGTGGAAATGTACAAATGTACAGATTTTAAAAAACTAAATGTTTTATCGGCAGGGCTTGTGATGCTCAATTTTAGCTCTTGCAATTTCACATCTTTTATCAAATCAACATTGGTGTTGTTGTTCTTAAATTCAGCAGTAGAGTTGGTGGTAACATCAGGTGTAGGCGCTTCAAAAGGCGAGCCTAAGGGTAATCCGCTGTTGATTTTGAATGAAGTTTGATTGGATATTGTAAAAGTCAATAATTTATCGACTTCACTGCATGAAGTAATAAATAAGGATAAAGCCGCTACGATTACTAATGTTTTTGTTTTCATATGTGTAGGTTTTTTAACAGAACTTTTTGGGAAAGAATCAATTACGTGGTGTTCTAGTTTATTTGTTTTTTTTGTAAAAGTAATATAAAAGAGATTTTAAGCAAATTTTATTTATTTCAATTTAAAGAATTATTGGAAAGATTTTTTTTAGGCTTAGTATTGCATAAATAACGATTGTGATTTTAATTCGAAAAAATAAAAAATGGTTATGATATTATTTTGATAAAGTAGGTCTTATGCTTTTCTGGAAATTAAATAAAAATTTTTCAAAATTCAATTTTTCAATTCCGAATATTAAAAGTATTTTTGCACATGCAACACAACGTACTTATTTTAGATTTCGGATCGCAATATACACAGCTTATTGCGCGTAGAGTTCGCGAATTAAATATATTCTGCGAAATTTTTCCTTACAATCACTTTCCTAGTGATTTATCACCTTATAAAGCAGTAATTCTTGGAGGAAGTCCATTTTCTGTTCGTGCAGAAGATGCGCCACATCCTGATTTATCTCAAATCAGAGGGAAGCTTCCCGTATTGGCTGTTTGTTACGGTGCACAATATTTAGCCCATTTTAGTGGTGGAGAAGTAGCTGCTTCAAACACTAGAGAATATGGTAGAGCCAATTTGTCATATATTAAAGAAAACGAAACTTTTTTTGAAGGCGTTTCTAAAAATAGTCAGGTTTGGATGAGTCATAGTGATAGTGTTAAGGCGTTACCAACTAATGGAGTAAAATTGGCAAGTACACATGATGTGGAATTTGCAGCTTACAAAATTGAAGGTGAAACGACTTATGGTATTCAGTACCATCCGGAAGTTTTTCACTCAACCGATGGAAAACAAATGTTAGAAAACTTTTTGGTAAAAATTGCTCACGTTCCCCAAAATTTCACGCCAAATGCTTTTGTGGATGAAATGGTTGCGGAATTGAAAGAGAAACTGCAAGATGACAAAGTAGTTTTAGGACTTTCTGGTGGTGTAGATTCTACTGTGGCGGCTGTTTTATTACATCGAGCCATTGGCAAAAACTTATACTGTATTTTTGTAAATAACGGTTTGCTTCGTAAAAACGAATTCCAAAATGTATTAGATCAATACAAAGGAATGGGATTAAACGTAAAGGGAGTAGACTCTGGAGATCGTTTTTTATCTGAATTAGCAGGGGTAAGTGATCCGGAAACTAAGCGTAAAATTATTGGACGCGTTTTTATAGAAGTTTTTGATGACGAATCACATCTTATCGAAGATGTAAAATGGTTGGCACAAGGAACAATATATCCGGATGTTATCGAATCAGTTTCTGTAAAAGGACCATCTGCTACCATAAAATCGCATCACAATGTTGGGGGATTGCCTGATTTTATGAAATTAAAAATTGTTGAGCCTCTTCGTATGCTTTTCAAAGATGAAGTGCGTAGAGTTGGAGCGACATTGGGAATCGACCCGGAATTATTGGGGAGACATCCTTTTCCAGGACCTGGATTATCTATCCGAATTTTGGGGGATATCACACCAGAGAAAGTTCAAATTCTGCAAGATGTAGATGCGGTCTTTATCGAAGGATTGAAATCTTGGGGATTGTATGATAAAGTATGGCAGGCAGGTGCTATTTTGCTTCCTGTAAATAGCGTAGGTGTAATGGGCGACGAGCGTACTTATGAAAAAGTAGTAGCGCTTCGTGCAGTTGAATCTACTGACGGTATGACGGCAGACTGGGTTCACCTTCCTTATGATTTCCTTATGAAAGTGTCAAACGATATTATCAATAAAGTAAAAGGAGTAAATAGAGTGGTATATGACATCAGCTCTAAACCACCTGCAACAATTGAGTGGGAATAGTGATTTAAATTTTTATTTCTATACTTTCTAAAATCATTTTTTAAAGTATTTTTTATAACCTTATCAAATTTATTGGAATATAATTTGATAAGGTTACTTTTTGAATAATCGAATAATTTTACATAAATAAAAATGACGAAGTATTTTATTGCAATTTGTTTTACTGGTCTTTTGTTTACCCTAAGTGTTTTCTCTCAGGGAGTAACTAAAACCCATAAAGTTACTAAAGGAGAAAATATCAATCAAATCGCACAATTATATAAAGTGACGCCTTTTGATATTTATCAACTTAATCCAGATGCTCAAAGTGGTTTGAAACCAAATAGTGTTTTGCTAATTCCTGCAAGGGAAGGCGTAGTGAAGCCTAAAGCACAAGCCAAAATCGGTACTCATATTGTACTTCCCAAAGAAACGCTTTACGGAATAGAAAAAAAATATAACGTTTCGGATGAAGCGTTAAAAGAGGCTAATCCGAGTATCGAAAAGAACGGTTTGGAAATCGGGCAAACCTTAATTATTCCTTCAAAAAAAAGTGATAAAGGAAGTGATGTAAATCCTGGTAAAACGATTTATCATGAAGTATTGCCAAAAGAAACGAAATATTCTATTTCGAAACTATATGGGATTACTATTGAGGAATTGGAGAAGCTAAATCCTGAAATTATTTCAAATTTAACTGTCGGATATCGATTGATTATTAAAGGAAATACTACAAAAGCAGTAAAAAACACAATTGTTACTGATTCCAAGAAAGAAGTCGCAAAAACGGATTCAGCAAAAGTTTCAGGAGTAAATACTTATGGAGATTATGCGGTAAAGCCAAAAGAAACTCTTTATGGTTTGTCAAGCCGATTTGGAATTAGCCAGGAAAAATTAATTGAGTTAAATCCAGCTTTGTCTAACGGTCTTGTAGATGGGATGATTTTGAAAGTGCCTTTAGTTAGTGTAATTTCACAAGAGCGACAAGAAAGTAAAAAAGGATATGTTACGTTGACTAAAAAAAGTAGTGGTAATCAACAAAAAACTTTGGTATTACTATTACCTTTTAATATTACTAAAATTGAGGGAGATACGGTAAATTCAACTGCTATGCGTCTTAAAAAAGATAAATTTCTCAATATGACATTAGATTTTTATTCGGGGGCTTTGGTTGCTATAGATTCAGCCAAGCAAATAGGCCTGTTTGTTAATGTCAAGATATTTGATTCGCAAGAGACTAAAACCACGTCTAATGTTGCTGCAATTATAAAAGGAAATAATCTGGAAACTGCAGATGCTGTGATTGGGCCGTTTTATCAAGCCAATGTCGAAAAAACGGCAGAATTATTAAACACTGCCAATGTACCTGTTATTTCTCCGTTATCGAAAGATCTTGTAAAATCATATAGTAATTTATATCAAACGATTACTCCTAGTACGATTACCAAGGCTGCAATGTTTGATTATATGAGAAGTAAAGAAGGAAATATTATTGCAGTAATCGATAAGAAAAAGGAATCGGTTAGGAAATATATAAAAGAAAATCAAAACGGCGTTTCGTTTGCACAACTTTCTGAAACAGGAGATTTGTCGGTGTCAAGTTTAAAAAGCTTACTGCTTAAAGACAAGATGAATTATGTGGTGATGGAAAGCAGAAGTACCGGAATGATCAAAACTACCGTAACTGCTTTATTGGAGGCTTTGGCAACATATAGAATTCAATTAGTAATTTTAGAACCAAATGAAACGTTAGATACGGATGAAATTGATTTCGACAGTTTAATAAAATTGAAGTTAATGTACCCGTCGATGACACGTGAAAATGAATCTCCAGAAGCATTACTGTTTGAGAAAAACTATAAAAAGAAAAATAAAATTTTCCCGTCAAGTTTTGCAACTCGCGGTTTTGATATCACTTTTGATACGATGATGCGTTTGTCTCAAGACAAAAAATTCGAGGAGACTGCAGATGCAATGGCAACGGAACAAGTTGATAATAAGTTCGAGTATTATAAAAAAGAAGAAGGTGGATACGTGAATAAAGGCGCTTACATTTTATATTACGATACCGATTTAACAATAAAAGAAACAAAGTAGATTAATGTTTGGATTAGAATCTCTAGTCTCTGACTTCTAATATAACCTTATAATTTAAAAAGATGACATCAAAAGTTACTTATTTAGGCGATTTAAGAACATCGTCGATTCATATTCAATCTGGAAGTGAAATCATTTCGGATGCACCAATTGATAATAGCGGAAAGGGAGAAGCCTTCTCACCAACAGATACAGTTGCGAATGCTTTGGCAAGTTGTATGATGACTGTTATGGGTATAAAGGCTCGTGATATGAATGTGGATTTTGAAGGTTCTGTTGCTGGGGTGACTAAAATCATGCAGGCCGAACCAAGAAGGATTGGGGCTATAGAAGTTACTTTTGAAATGCAGGGTGTTTCCAATGAGAAAGACAGAATCGTGTTAGAAAGAACCGCTATGACCTGTCCTGTTTTTTTGAGTTTGAACGATGAAATCGAGAAGAGAATTAATTTTAATTGGAAGTAATTTAGTGTTGAGTCGTAACCCTGGATTATAGCATAACGAATAACCTTTGGATCAAAACCAAAAATTACTCATCAAATTGGCCCACACGAAAATGCCTTTCGGAAAATATGAAGGTTGGCATCTTATCGATATTCCGGAATATTATATCGTTTGGTATAGTAATAAGGGATTTCCAAAAGGAGAATTAGGGGAGCAACTCCGGCTTGTGCATGAATTAAAGCTGAACGGAATGGAAGAAATGATACATAAAATTAAAAAAATGTATCCAAAATAAAAATAAATTAAAATGTTTGATGAAAGCATGAAGTAAAAGAACTATTGTGATTTGTTAAACATTTTTTTATGCTTTTTTGGGAATTATCAAATAGATATATTTCCAAATTTTCAAATTATAATTTGTACTTTTGCCACGTTTTTTAAACAACTACTATACAAACAACAACAGAATGAATCAAACGAAATATATTTTTGTTACAGGCGGTGTGACTTCTTCTTTGGGAAAAGGAATTATTGCAGCATCTTTGGCAAAATTGTTACAAGCACGTGGATACCGAACGACAATTCAAAAATTCGATCCGTATCTCAATGTCGATCCAGGAACATTAAACCCTTATGAACACGGAGAATGTTATGTGACTGACGATGGTGCTGAAACCGATTTGGATTTAGGACATTACGAGCGTTTCTTGAATGTTCCTACTTCTCAAGCTAATAATGTTACCACAGGTAGAATATATTTGTCGGTTATTGAAAAAGAAAGAAGAGGAGAGTTTTTAGGAAAAACGGTTCAAGTTGTTCCTCATATCACCAATGAAATCAAGGATAGAATGCAATTGCTTGGGAAATCAGGCGATTATGATATTGTTATTACCGAAATTGGTGGAACTGTAGGAGATATCGAGTCCCTTCCCTATATAGAATCTGTTCGTCAATTGGTTTGGGAATTAGGCGAGCACAACGGAATTGTAATTCATCTTACTTTAGTGCCTTATTTAGCTGCTGCTGGTGAGTTGAAAACAAAACCAACTCAACATTCGGTAAAAACTTTAATGGAAAGCGGTATAAAAGCCGATATTTTAGTTTGTAGAACGGAGCACGAAATTTCGGACGAAATTCGTAATAAATTGGCTTTGTTTTGTAATGTAAAAAGAGAAGCAGTTATTCAATCTATCGATGCTTCGACTATTTATGAAGTGCCTAATTTGATGCTTGAAGAAGGACTTGATTTGGTAGCTTTAAAGAAATTGGATTTACCAAAAAAGGCCGCTCCAGACTTAAAAAACTGGAATATTTTTCTAAAGAGATTGAAAAATCCAAAACATACCATAAACATCGGTTTGATCGGAAAATATGTAGAATTACAGGATTCTTACAAATCTATTTTGGAGGCATTTATCCATGCTGGTGCTGCCAATGAAACCAAAGTAAATGTAGTTTCTGTTCATTCGGAGTTTATCGATGAAACCAATATCGCTGAGAAATTAGCGGGACTTGACGGAATTCTTGTTGCACCTGGTTTTGGTGAAAGAGGAATTGAAGGTAAGATTGAAGCGGTGCGTTATGCACGTGAAAATAATGTTCCGTTTTTTGGAATTTGTTTGGGTATGCAAATGTCAATCATCGAATATGCAAGAAATGTTTTGGGTTATGCCGATGCTAATTCAACCGAAATGAATGACCAAACACCGCATCCTGTTGTAAATCTTATGGAAGAGCAAAAAAGCATTACCGACAAAGGAGGAACAATGCGTCTTGGAGCTTGGAAATGTGATATTAAACCGGATACTTTGGCGTATAAAATTTACGGAAAAGAAACTATTTTGGAACGTCATCGTCACCGTTATGAGTATAATAGCGATTATGTGGATGAATTGCAAAAAGCGGGAATGATAGCCTCTGGAGTAAATCCGGATACAGGATTGGTTGAAATTGTTGAATTAGAAAATCATCCGTTTTTTATCGGCGTACAATACCATCCTGAATATAAAAGTACAGTAGCAAATCCGCATCCGATTTTTGTGAGTTTTGTTGCGGCTGCTGTAAAAGCAAAGAAAAAATAGTTTTCAGTGTTCAGTTGGATTGTGTATGTTTTTAACCTATAACGATTGACTTATAACCTTTTTTAAAAATAATAATGGAAGAAAAAAAATTAGACCTTAATTCGATTATAGGTTTTGTATTGATTTTTGGTATTTTGATTTGGATAATGTTCCAAAACAAGCCTTCAGAAGAAACTATTGCGGCAGATAAAGCAAAAAAAGAGTTGGTTTTAAAAGAGACTAAAGCTAAAGAAGCGGCTGTTAAAGCTACTATAGAAAATGCTGCTATTGCTGTTGTTGCCGGAGATACTGCACAATTGGCTCAATTGCAAAAAACGTTGGGTGGTTTTGCTTATTCAGCTACGCTTCCTTCTGCAAAAGAAAACTTTACAACTATCGAAAATGAATTGGTGAAACTGAAAATCGCCAATAAAGGAGGGTATATCGTAGAAGCCACTTTGAAAAATTTTGAAAAATTCAAGAAAAATTCAGGACAATTGGTAGAATTGATTAAAGACAATAATGCCGGCTTGAATCTTCAATTGTTTACTAACGACAACCACACTTTAAATACTAAGGACTTATTTTTTGAACCAACTTTGTCAAAAGTAGGAGAGAATCAAATATTGACCATGCGTTTGAAAGCAGGAGCCAATGAGTTTCTGGAATACAAATATGTATTGAAGCCAAACGATTATATGATTGATTTTGATCTTCGTTCTCAGGGGTTAAGTAAAGTTTTGAATACTTCTAAACCATTGGATTTAGTATGGAATTTAAAAACATATAGAAACGAGAAAAGTATATCTTATGAAAATCGTTTTGTTGAATTGAGATTTCAATATGAAGATGATAAACACGATTATGTAGGATCGGGAAAAGACAAAGAAGAAACTCCTGAAAAAGTAAACTATATTGCTTTCAAGCAACATTTTTTCACGGCTGTTTTATTGACCAATACGCCATTTGAGAAATCAAAATTGCAATCAAATGATTTGGTTTTTGACGAAAAAGTTGATACTGTATATACTAAACAGTTTAAAGCGACTGTGCCATTGGCATTCAATAATGGAGAAGTTGATTATAAAATGAACTGGTATTTTGGGCCAACTGATTATAAAGTATTAAAATCGTATGATAAGGATATTGAGAAAATTGTGCCATTGGGTTGGGGAATTTTCGGATGGATCAATAAATTTATTTTCATTCCATTATTCGGATTTTTAAGTTCTTATATTGCTTATGGGATTGCGATAATAATTTTTACGATTATCATAAAAATTGCGATGTCGCCAATCACTTATAAATCATTCTTGTCGCAAGCCAAGATGAAAGTATTGCGACCGGAAATTACGGAATTGGGAGAAAAATTCAAAAAAGACCCAATGAAAAAACAACAAGAAACGATGAAGTTGTACAACAAAGCAGGAGTAAATCCTATGGCGGGTTGTATTCCGGCTTTGATCCAAATTCCATTTATGTATGCTTCGTTTCAGTTTTTTCCATCGGCTTTCGAGTTGAGACAAAAAGGCTTCCTTTGGGCAGATGATTTATCTTCATTTGATTCAATCTATAAATTGCCATTCAATATTCCTATGTATGGAGATCATATCAGTTTGTTTCCAATACTTGCTTCAATTGCCATTTTCTTTTACATGAAAATGACTTCTGGAGATCAGCAAATGGCGGCTCCTCAGCAGGAAGGAATGCCGGATATGGCCAAATTGATGAAAATGATGATTTACATTTCACCGGTTATGATGTTGATTTTCTTTAATAGTTACGGTTCAGGTTTGAGTTTGTACAACTTTATCTCTAACGTAATTACTATAGGGATTATGTTTGTCATCAAAAACTATATTGTTGACAGTGACAAAATTCATGCGCAAATTCAAGAAAATAAATTGAAGGAGCCGAAAAAACAAGGTAAATTCCAACAAAAATTGCAAGAAGTAATGGAACAAGCCGAAGCTCAAAAAGCAAAAGACAAAAAGAAATAGCACTAAAAAAAATCTCGTTTATTCGAGATTTTTTTTTACCAGATAATTTATTTGATTCAAATTCGTTACTATAAAAAATTATATTTATGAGAATGTTTTATAAAAAAGGAGTTGTGATTTTTATTTTTTTGAATGGATTGATTCTTCAAGCTCAATCTGTTGTTAATGCTGTTGATGCAAACGGAATGAAGCATGGTTTGTGGAAAGGGACATATGAAGAATCAAAAAGGCCACGATATGAAGGAACTTTTGATCACGGAAAAGAAATAGGTGTTTTTAATTATTTTGATGATACTAAGGTTGGGAGTATAATTGCTACCAGAGAGTTCAATGCCAAAGACAATTCTGTTTATACGATTTTTTATGACCAAAAGAAGAACGTGGTTAGTGAAGGAAAAATGGTTAACAAATTATTTGAGGGGAATTGGAAATATTATCATGAAGCTTCAAAAGTTATTATGACTTTAGAGAATTATAAAGTCGGCAAACTTGAGGGGTTAAGAAGCGTTTTTTATCCAAGTGCAAAAATTGCTGAAGAAGCCATATATAAAAACGGAATAAAAGAGGGTGCTTATAAAAAATATTCCGAAAAAGGGATTGTTTTAGAAGAGGCATTTTATAAAAAGAATGAGTTCGATGGTCAAGCCATTTATAGAGACCCTGAAGGGAATGTTGTCGCCAAAGGATTGTATAAAAATGGTGTGAAAGTGGGAATTTGGCAGTTTTTTGAAAACGGAAAATTGGTGAGTGAGGATAATTTTGATAAACCGCGTAAGCGTTTCAAACCGAAAAAGATTTAAGTGTAGTGTGGCACAAAAGCTGTTGTAAAACTTTGTAACTTTGCAGCCTTATAAAATTGTAATTATTTTTAAATGAAACGTGTAGTTGTAGGTCTTTCTGGTGGTGTAGATTCGAGTGTTGCAGCCTATTTATTGCAGCAGCAGGGATATGAAGTGATAGGCCTTTTTATGAAAAATTGGCATGATGATTCGGTTACTATTTCCAATGATTGCCCATGGCTGGAAGATAGTAATGATGCATTATTAGTTGCCGAAAAATTAGGAATCCCTTTTCAAACCGTTGATTTAAGCGAGCAATACCAAGAGAAAATTGTCGACTATATGTTCAGCGAATATGAGAAAGGTCGTACTCCAAACCCAGATGTACTCTGTAATCGTGAAATCAAATTTGATGTTTTCATGAAAATTGCATTAAGCCTTGGGGCCGATTATGTGGCGACGGGTCATTATTGCAAAAAAGGAGAAGTCGAAGTGAATGGTGAAAAAGTGTACCAACTCTTGGCTGGTGCCGACAATAACAAAGATCAATCTTATTTTCTTTGTCAATTATCACAGGAACAATTAGCAAAGGCATTGTTCCCTATAGGTGAATTAACTAAACCGGAAGTCCGTGAAATTGCCGCCGAAATGGATCTGGTTACTGCAGATAAGAAAGATTCGCAAGGATTATGTTTCATTGGAAAAGTACGTCTGCCTGAATTTTTGCAACAAAAATTACAGCCCAAAGAAGGTTTAATTGTTCAGATTGATAAAAATAACCCAGTTTATACTATAGAGAAACCACAGGGATTATCTATTGAAGCGGAATTGGCCTTTGACGCTCAAATGGTCCCTTACACTCCAGAAATGGGGAAAGTAGTAGGAAAACATCAGGGGGCTCATTATTTTACTACCGGTCAGCGTAAAGGACTTAATGTAGGAGGTACAACCGATCCATTATTTGTAATTGCCACAGATGTGGTGACCAATACTATTTATACGGGATTGACTAGTCAACATCCCGGCTTATTCAAAAAAGCATTGTTTGTCGAAAAATCGGAAGTGCATTGGGTTCGCACCGATTTGACTTTGGCGAAAGGCGAAAGTATGGACGTTATGGCGCGAATTCGTTACAGACAACCGTTGCAAAAAGCTACTTTATATCAATTTGAAAATGGGATGTATATCAGTTTCGAAGAACCGCAATCGGCTATAACCGAGGGACAATTTGTGGCTTGGTATATTGATGATGAATTAGTTGGTTCGGGAGTTATTTCTTAGCTTAGTGCTTTTTTAGAAATAATGTCAAATATGGGGAAATTCTATTTATATCTTTTTTTATTTATTACTTCAGCAGTTTTTTCACAGGAAGATGCGTGGGTGTATTTTAATGCGAAACCTAATTCTCAATCGTATTTTGGCACTCCTTTACAAATGCTTTCACAGAGAGCTTTAGACAGAAGAACAAATCAAAACATTGCTTTGGATCTTAAGGATATTCCGATTGAGTTATCGTATATCAATCAAATAAGGGCTGTCGTTGGAATATCGGTATTGGCCAAATCAAAATGGTTGAATGCTCTTCATGTTCGGGGAAACCAATCAGCAATCAATTCATTAAAGAGCTTTTCTTTTGTAGACAAAATAGATTTTGCTAATAAATCACTGAATCTGTCCGGTAAAACAAAACAGGCAGCAAAGATAAACGTGGCAAATAAGAAAAGAGATGCAAAGGTTGTTTATCCTTATGGTTTTTCTTCCAATCAGATTCAGATGTTAAATGGTCATCTCTTGCATCAGCAGAATTATACAGGCTCGGGAAAAATCATAGCTGTTTTGGATGCGGGCTTCCCTGGGGTTAATACCATACAACCTTTTCAGCGGCTTAGGGATAATAATCAAATTTTAGGCGGATATGACTATGTATCGAGAAACGCCAATTTTTATGCAGGAGATTCTCATGGGACTTCTGTACTTTCTACGATGGGAGGT
>Ga0137355_1000032_pt1 | contig 21224 bp, 21 predicted proteins | sample EasRivERMLT800_2_FD_104763 | JGI IMG/M metagenome (GOLD analysis project Ga0137355, IMG submission 104763) | Soil microbial communities from meander-bound floodplain in the East River, Colorado, USA - East River MetaG ERMLT800_2 | ecosystem: Environmental > Terrestrial > Soil > Floodplain ... | reverse complement strand
ATTGTTTCGCCACCTTGGCACAATCCGGGTATAGCTCTACTTTTATTCCAAATTTTCGTAGCTCTTTGATTGCTTTCATGCAATAAAAAGCTTCCTTTTCGCCATAATTGATAAATAATGCTTTAGAAGCAGAGGTAACGGTTTCCGGAAACAAATTCAATTCCTCCACAACCAAATAAATTCGGTCGAGTCCAAAAGAAATCCCAACACCACTCATATTTTTCAATCCAAAAATACCAGTCAGATCATCATATCTTCCGCCACCTCCAATGGAACCCATAGCAACCGATTTTGGAGGCGCCACTTCAAAAATAGCCCCAGTATAATAGTTCAGACCTCTGGCTAATGTCACATCTAAATCTAAAATTGCAGTTGACAATTCCAGATCCATCACATTATCACAAATAAAACGCAACTCTTCAACTCCTTTCATTCCCTCAACCGAAGAGTTGAGTAAAACTGAAAGCTGGTTTATTTTCTCCGAAATAGAACCCGTAAAATTAAACAAGGGTTGTACTTTAAGTATCGCTTCTGGAGTGATCCCTTTTTCCAACATCTCTTTTTTTACGCCATCCTCGCCTATTTTGTCCAGCTTATCTAAAGCTACCGTAAAATCGATCAGTTTATCCGATGCACCAATCACTTCGGCGATCCCGGAAAGGATTTTACGGTTATTAATTTTAATCGTTACTCCTTCCAGTCCCAAATTGGTAAAAACAGCATCATATAACTGGACCAACTCTACTTCCTGCCACAACGATTTAGACCCAACCACATCGGCATCACATTGATAAAATTCTCTGAAACGCCCTTTTTGCGGACGGTCGGCACGCCAAACCGGTTGAATTTGATATCGCTTGAACGGGAACTCAATATCATTTTGGTGCTGTACTACATAACGGGCAAACGGAACAGTCAAATCGTAGCGCAACGCCTTTTCGGATATACTCGAAGTCAATTTATTGCTATCCTTATTCTCTAAATGAACCGCATTGGCTTTTGCTAAATAATCTCCTGAATTCAATATCTTAAAAATCAAACGATCTCCTTCTTCCCCGTATTTCCCCATTAAAGTCTCGGAGTTCTCAAATGAAGGGGTTTCGATCGGTTGAAAACCAAATTTCTCGAAATTACTTTTTATAATCTGAATAATATATTGACGTTTTGCCACCTCAGCTGGTGAAAAATCTCTTGTCCCTTTTGGAATACTCGGTTTTGATGCCATTTTCTATACTTCTTAAAATAAGACTACAAATATCTTATTTTAAAATAAATATTCCTCCTTATAAAACAAACTTGTAACAAAAATTGTATTTTCGTGTCAAACGACTATGATGTTAAATTTATTCAAAGAAAATATCAGGATTGCGTTTGGTTCTATCAAAACGCAATTGTTGAGAACCATACTAACGATGCTCATTATTGCTATTGGCATCACTGCTTTGGTTGGAATTTTAACTGTCGTTTCGGCACTCGAAAACACTATTTCAACCGACTTTGCTTCAATGGGAGCCAACACGTTCAACATCAATCAATACGAGAGCACTTCACGAAGACATGGTGGCGAGGAAAGGGAAATTATAAATCCTATCATTTCTTATCCTGAGGCAGTCGCATTCAAAAATAAATACAACTATCCGTTTACCCAAACTTCACTATCCTTTACCGCAACCAGTAACGCCGAAGTAAAATATGAGGCAACCGAGACCGATCCCGAAATTACCGTTATAGGTATCGACGAGCATTTTATCACCAATTCAGGGCTCGAAATCAGTTTAGGTCGAAATTTCACCGTATTTGACATTCAAAACAATACTTATAACTGCATTGTTGGTTCTGATTTCGAAAAGGGACTGCTAAAGGACGTCAATCCAATAGATAAAGTAATTTCTATTCGGGGAGCCAAATTCAGAATCATTGGAGTATTAAAAGAAAAAGGATCCACCTTTAGAAACAATCAGGATTTAATAATTTTTAACCCAATTCAAGTGGCACGTTCCTTATTTTCTGTACCTGATATCAATTACACGATGAGCATTATGGTGGCCAAAAAAGAATTCTTGGATCATGCCATCGACAATGCCAATAGTATTATGCGTCGTGTCCGAAAATTGAGTCCCGTAAAAGACAATAATTTTGCTATAGTTCGAAGTGATGATCTTATCAACAGAATTCTGGGCATCACTAAATATTTGGGATTTGCATCTTGGCTTATAGGGATTATTACCGTTTTGGGCTCCTCCATTGCATTGATGAATATAATGATAGTATCCGTAACTGAGCGCACCAGAGAAATAGGGGTTCGTAAAGCATTGGGCGCCAAAAAAACCACTATTGCTTTTCAGTTTTTCATAGAAACGTTGCTTATTGGTCAATTGGGAGGTTTAGTGGGAATCATTTTTGGAATTTCTATAGGCTTTGCAATAGCTTCCGCTATGGATTTTGTATTTGTGATTCCATGGGCGGCAATTATGGCCGCTTTTGTAACCAGTTTTATTGTAGCCATCGTTTCGGGTTTATACCCTGCGATAAAAGCGGCTATGCTCGATCCTATTGAGGCGTTGCGATATGAGTAGATTCGCAATTATATTTCAATACGATTACTGAACACTTCCTCTAATCATCCTATCATTTCCATAAATATCTTTCCGCAATTCGATGTTTTTGAAATTCATTTTTTCGAGTAAATCAACCATTTCCTTTCCTAAATATTGATTGATTTCGAAATACAACTGCCCTTTTTCCGAAAGATTTTTTCGGGCTAATTCTGCAATCTTTTTATAAAAAACCAAAGCGTCATGATCATCGACAAAAAGTGCCAAATGCGGTTCATGCTCTAAAACATTTTTCTTGATTTCCTCTTTTTCCAAATTTCGAACATAAGGCGGGTTGGAAACAATAATATCAAATTGCTGTCCTAGATCCTCTGTTACAAGAATATTCTGCTGTATAAAATTGACACTTACCTTATTTCTTTCTGCATTTTTCCGGGCTGTGGCCAAAGCATTTTCAGAGACATCGATAGCAAAAACCTGCGCATTTGGAATATTTTTTGCCAGTGAAATGGCTATACAGCCACTCCCCGTTCCAATGTCCAGAATTTTTATATCTTGGAGTCTTGGAATCTTTAAATCTTCTTTTATAATCCAGTCCACTAGTTCTTCCGTTTCGGGTCTTGGAATGAGAACATTTGCATTGACTTCAAAATCCAAACCATAAAAACTGGTTTTCCCCAGCAGATATTGTATCGGGATTTCTTTTTTTAAAGACGCTAATATTGAGTCCCAAACTGCCATTTCTCCATTTGAAATAATCAAATCCGGATTCAAAGCCAGATCAATCCTTTTCAATTGCTGCTTTTCTTCTAAAATTAAATAGAAAAAACTTTCCGCTTCTGAAGCATCATAAACCGGAGTAAGTTCTTGTATGAAATGGGATCTGTATTCTTTTATTTTCATCTTTTTATTTCATTTAGCCCCTGTTTTGGGGCTGCGAGGCTATAAATTCTTCAGCATCCAAACCGGACAAGAAGTGTGTCCTGTACTTCCCATAGGCGAACAAATATATTCAAAGCCTGTTTTTTTATAAAGTTTTTGGGCGTCAAGCATAAAAGGCATCGTTTCGAGGTAACATTTTTCGAAACCAAAATCCTTAGCGCTTTGCATACATTGCTCCATCACTTGGCTACCAATTCCTTGCCCCCTTGTTTCTGGCAGAAAATACATTTTTTGCAGTTCACAAATTGTTTCCGCTTCGTTTTCTAGTGGAGCTACTCCTGCTCCGCCAATAATCCTTCCTTCCTTTTCGACCACAAAATAAACCGATTTTGATTTATTGTATTCTTCAAACATCAAATCCAAATAAGGATCTTCATAAGCGGTTCCTACTTTTGGAATGTTCAATTCATCAAAAACGGATCGTATTAATTGTGCAACTGCTTGATTATCTTCTTTTTTAATTTTTCTAATTTGTATCATACTACTAAGGGGCTATATATATTTTGCAAAATGTCTAATATTGAAAATTCCTGAACCACAAACCTAATCAAATTTTAGTTTATTTTTGCAGTGTGAAGATATATGAAAAATACATAAAGCGTTGCATCGAGTTGGCCAAAAATGGCTTAGGAACCACTTATCCTAATCCGCTTGTGGGAAGCGTTATTGTCTGTAAAGACACTATTATTGGTGAAGGCTGGCACAAAAAAGCAGGCGAACCGCATGCCGAGGTAAATGCTATAAATTCGGTAAAAGACAAATCCCTTTTAAAGGAAGCTACAATTTATGTTAGTTTGGAACCTTGCAGTCATTTTGGCAGAACTCCACCTTGCTCCGATTTGATTATCAAAAATAAAATCCCGAATGTTGTTATTGGAACCGTTGATCCTAACATAAAAGTAGCTGGAAATGGCATCAAAAAATTAATTGAAGCCGGAGTAAATGTAACCGTAGGCGTTCTAGAGCCAGAATGCCATGAATTGAACAAACGTTTTTTTTCGTTTCACCAAAAGAAAAGACCCTACATCATATTGAAATGGGCCGAAAGTCAGGACGGTTTCATTTCCCCTCTAGAAAAAAAAGAAAAAAAACCGGTTTGGATCACCAACCCCTATTCGAGGCAATTGGTACATAAATGGAGAAGTGAGGAACAATCTATTTTGGTAGGAACCCAAACGGTACTGGAAGATAATCCAAACTTAAATGTACGGGATTGGACAGGAAACAACCCTGTCCGAATCGTTTTGGATCAAAATAATCGCATTCCTAAAAATAGCCATATACTTGATAATCAAATAAAAACAATTGTTTTAACTAAATACGGCGCTCCAAATACTCAAGAAAACACTATCTTTGAAACTATTGATTTTGAACAAAATCTTGCAAAACAAATCACGCAAATACTTTATCAAAATCAAATTCAGTCCGTTATTATTGAAGGCGGAAGACAAACACTACAAACTTTTATAGACGCCAATCTTTGGGATGAAGCTCGAGTATTTGTGGGAGATGTACAACTTACGGCTGGCACTAAATCCCCAATAATTACTAAACAGTTCGTAGAAAAATATTGTATTGGCAATGATGAACTTATAATATTAAGAAACCATGACTAACGCTATAATTTTTGATTTTGGAGATGTTTTTATCAATTTAGACAAACAAGCAACAGTCAATTCTCTACAAAAACTTGGATTATCCGAGTGGAATGATGATTTAGACCAATTAAATATTCAGTTCGAATTGGGACAAATTACACGCGAAGACTTTCTTTTAGGTATCCAAAAACACATTCCAAACACTACTTTGGATGAAATTTCAAATGCATGGAATGCTATCTTACTTGACTTCCCATTGTATAGACTGGAATTCCTTCAAATGCTTTCAAAAAAATATCGTTTATTCTTACTGAGCAATACCGATGCGATACATATCGAAACATTCGAACAAAAAACAGGAGAGTCATTTTATACTGCCTTTTACCAATGTTTTGAAAAAGTCTATTTTTCGTTTGAATTGAAAATGAGAAAACCAAATCCCAAAATTTTCGATTTTTTAATACACCATCATGAATTATCCCCAAAACGCACTCTTTTTATTGACGACAAAAAGGAAAATACCGATGCTGCTCAATCAGTAGGCTTACAGGTCTGGAACTTACAAGTTGGTCATGAAGATATTGTTGATCTATTTGAAAAAAAAATAATTTAACCCTCTCCATTGGAATCTAAAGACACTTATAAAACTATTGAATTTGCATCGGATGAAGTATTATTCAAAGAAAAAAACAGTAAATTTTTTGGTTATGCCTTTCCAATTCAATCGGAAGAAGAAGTAAAATCCATAATAGACAGTTTACGGAAAAAGCATCCCAATGCTGGGCATTTTTGTTATGCCTACCAAATTGGCACCGACACAACTACATACAGGGCAAATGACGACGGAGAACCAAGCAATAGCGCCGGAATGCCTATTTATGGGCAAATCCAATCCTTTTCTGTTACCAATTTATTAATCGTTGTCGTTCGAATTTTTGGTGGCGTAAAGTTGGGGGTTGGCGGATTGATTGCAGCCTATAAAACAACCGCTCAGTTAACACTAGAAACATGCGAAATAATCGAAAAAACAATAGATATTCATTATCTCGTAGCATTCGATTATAAAAACATGAACAAAGTTATGAGAGTTATTAAAGAAAAAAAACTGGAAATAGTATCTCAAGAAATGGAGATAAACGAAGATTCAGGATTACCAATTGGCAAAATTGAAATAAAAACACGAAAAAAAAATGCCGAAATGGTCTTCGACATTTTCAATTCGATGTTTGAAATTGATATAAAAAAACGCTAAAATTGATTTTAAAGGGTGTTTTTTTGTCGTTAATCGATAGTTTTCAACAATTCCAAAATGTAATCCGGGGGAGCAATTGGACGACCTGTTTTTAGAGACACAAAAACCAAAATAAATTGGGCAGTTGTTAATAACTCATCAGACTCATTGTAAATCGCGCAATCAAATTCTATCTTCACGGAAGTCTGACTTTTGAATACGGTATGAACTGTTAACAATTCATCATAGCGGGCCGATTTTTTATAATTGATATTCATGGAAACAATTGGCAGGGCAATTCCGCTTTCTTCCATCACTTTATAAGAAACCCCTTTGTTTCTAAGCCATTCAACCCTTCCTATCTCAAAATAAGGAATGTAATTACCATGATAAACAACCCCCATTTGGTCTGTTTCTGAGTAGCGCACTCGAACTTGAATCTGATGATCTTTCATTAATTATTTATTAAAATTTTTATTATTAAATCAACCCTGTTACAACAATAATTTTACAAATTATCACCTATTTAATTTTTTTTTACAGAAAATTGTTCACATATTTGTTACCCCGAAAAAAAGTAAAATTTTTGCTTTTTTTTAGTAAGAGAACGATTACCAACAAAATAATTTCACAGAATATATGAACAAAACTGCTCAATCGGTATGGGATAACTGTTTGTCTTTTATAAAAGACAATGTTCAAGATCAAGCTTACAAAACTTGGTTCGAACCAATAAAATCAGTTGAGCTTACAGACAACGCATTATATATTCAAGTTCCCAGTAAATTTTTCTACGAATGGCTAGAAGAACACTATGTGAAATTATTAAAAGTAGCCCTAACCAAAGAGCTCGGTAAAAATGCAAAGTTACTCTATAAAATCAAAATGGAGAATACTTATGGCAACAAACAACCTTTTACGGAACAATTGCCTAGCTCCAATAGAGGGCCAATGAAACCGCAAGAAGTTGATGCTCCTTTTAAAAATTTAAGTCCCGAATTAAAAAACCCATTTGTAATTCCAGGTATTCGAAATTTAAAAATCGAATCCCAATTGAATGCAAATTATAGTTTTGATAATTTTCTTGAAGGAGATTCTAATAGATTAGCTCGTTCTGCAGGTATGGCTGTTGCCAATAAACCAGGAGGAACGTCATTTAACCCATTGTTGATTTTTGGAGGAGTTGGTCTGGGGAAAACCCATTTGGCTCATGCTATTGGAGTTGAAATCAAAGACAAATACCCAGAAAAAACGGTTTTGTATATTTCTGCCGAAATTTTTACGCAACAATATATTGATTCGGTAAAGAAGAACAATCGAAATGATTTCATACATTTTTATCAGTTGATTGATGTATTGATTATTGATGATGTACAATTTCTCTCTGGTAAATCAGGAACTCAAGATGTGTTTTTCCACATATTCAATTACTTACACCAAAACGGGAAACAGGTTATATTAACCTCTGACAAAGCACCTGTCGACATGCAAGATATTGAACAACGCTTATTATCTCGTTTCAAATGGGGACTATCAGCAGAATTGCACCAACCTGATTACGAAACAAGAATTTCCATCCTTAAAAATATATTGTATCGCGACGGAGTACAAGTTCCGGAAGATATTATAGAATACGTAGCCCGTAATATCAAATCGAATGTACGGGAACTGGAAGGCGCAATTATTTCCTTAATTGCCCAATCTTCTTTCAACAAAAAAGAAGTGAACATTGAGCTTGCCAAAAATGTTGTTGAAAAATTCGTAAAAAATGTAAAAAGAGAAATCTCGATCGATTACATTCAAAAAATAGTTTCCGATTATTTCCAATTGGATTTAGAGACTTTGCAATCAAAAACCAGAAAAAGACACGTGGTTCAAGCAAGGCAATTAGCAATGTTTTTTGCCAAAAAATTCACAAAATCATCATTGGCAAACATTGGATCTCAAATTGGGGATCGCGACCATGCCACTGTTTTGCACGCTTGTAAAACTGTCGACAATTTAGTTGCTACCGACAAGCAATTTAAAAAATATGTTGAAGACATTAATTCAAAATTAACGCTATAAACGCATCATGCCTGTTAAAATTTTAATGGTTTGTTTAGGGAATATTTGCCGATCGCCTTTGGCTGAAGGAATATTAGCCTCCAAACTTCCAAAAGATACATTTTCGGTAGATTCTGCGGGAACAGGCTCTTGGCATATTGGACGCGCACCAGACGAACGTTCTATTGCTGTGGCAAATAAATACGGAATAACAATATCCAACCAAAAAGGAAGACAATTCAGCTCAACCGATTTTGATGTTTTTGACTATATCTATGTCATGGATAATTCCAATTATGATGACGTCATTGCTCTTGCCAAAAGCCAAGAACAAAAGCAGAAAGTCCAACTTATTTTGGATGAATTGTTCCCAAATGAAAATGTAGATGTACCCGATCCTTTTTATGGCTTGCCAAACGGATTTGATATTGTCTATAAAATGCTCGATGAAGCTTGTGCTAGTATAGCTGAAAAATTAATAGAAAAACACCAATAAATTTTCTGTTTTTTCAAACAATTACTGATTCGATTGCCGAAAAACAATACCATCATTATTCAAAGTAGTTTAGCAAATCACCTACACTCAGAAATATAAAATCACACTCATGAAATCTGCACCTTTACTAGGAAAACTCTATTTAATCCCCACTACTTTAGGAGATTGCGACCCTATGGATGTTTTGCCCCAAAGCATAAAAAGGAGCATTGATTTTATCGACTATTATATTGTTGAAAACGAAAAAACAGCTCGTAAATCAATAAAAAGTGTAAGTCCGGAAAAGAAACAGTCCGAATTAAAACTATTTGTATTAAATAAATACACTGAACTCAAAGATCATCAAGATTTCATCAAACCCTTATTGGAAGGAAAAAATGTAGGATTATTGAGTGAAGCCGGATGTCCCGGCGTAGCCGATCCTGGTGCAGTAATTGTAAAACTGGCCCATGAAAAAGGAATCCAAGTGGTTCCTCTTGTAGGTCCTTCATCTATTCTTTTGGCCATGATGGCCTCAGGAATGAACGGACAAAGTTTTACTTTCAACGGATACCTGCCTATCGACAAAGGAGAAAAAAAGAGCGCTCTTAAAAATTTAGAAAAACTGTCCCAAGACAAAAACCAATCGCAGATTTTTATTGAAACTCCATACAGAAACAATAAAATGCTCGAAGATATTTTACAGGTGTTAAACCCTGAAACCTACCTTTGTATCGCCACTGACATCACTTTGCCAACGGAATATATTAAAACCAAAAGAGCAGCCGCCTGGAAAAAAGAAACTGTCGATTTACATAACAGGCCTACTATTTTTATTATTCATAAGATGTAAAATAATCATAAAACTCGTACTTTTATAATCTAAACAATGATTGTATTTTTATGAGTAAACTTCCTCACATTGGCACCAGTATTTTTACGGTAATGTCAAAAATGGCAACCGAATATAATGCAATCAATCTTTCACAAGGATTTCCAAACTTTCCTGTTGATGAAAGACTCACCGTTATTGTTGCTCGACTTGCCAAAGAAAACGTACATCAATATTTACCGATGTCGGGTTATCCTCCGTTACTGTCAAAAATAGCAACCCTTGTAAAAAAATCCTATAACCGAATAATTCAGCCAGATACAGAAATACTGGTAACAGCCGGCGCCACTCAAGCCATTTTCACTACTATTCTTGCTTTGGTGGAGACCAATGACGAAGTAATCATTTTAGATCCTAGTTACGACTGTTATGAAGCTCCCGTTTTGCTTTGCAATGCCAAACCCATTCACATAGCGTTAAATAACGATTACACGCCAAATTGGAAACAAATAGAAAATGCATGTTCTTCAAAAACTAAAATGATTATCATCAATAACCCGCACAATCCAACGGGGAAAATTCTGAACGATGCTGATTTTGAGGCTTTAGAATCATTACTGGAGAAATTCCCTTCTATAATTATGCTTTCAGATGAAGTATACGAATACATTACTTTCGAAGAAAAACATATTTCAGCCCATACCCGAAAAAAACTACTTCATCGATGTGTTATGATTTCCTCCTTCGGAAAATCATTTCATATAACCGGATGGAAAGTGGGGTATCTCGTTGCTCCGGAACACTTAATGAAGGAAATTAAAAAAGTACATCAATTTTTGGTTTTTAGTGTAAACAGCATTTGCCAGGTGGCCATAAGCGAATATTTAGACTTAGTTTCCGTTTCTGAACTCGGACAATTTTATCAGAAAAAAAGAGACTTTTTCAGAAATTTACTTAAAAATAGCCGGTTCGAACTCATGCCTTGTGAAGGGACTTACTTCCAAGTAGTATCGTATGCCTCAATTTCGGATGAAAGTGATATAGTCTTTTGCGAAAAATTAATAATAGAACATGGGGTGGCCGCAATACCCATCTCCACTTTTTATACCGATAAAAAAGATTTAAAATTAATCCGTTTTTGTTTTGCCAAAGATGATGCTACGCTGGAAGAAGCAGCAAAACGATTGTGTGCCGTTTAATTAATTTGATTTTATATTTTTTAATATGCATGCATACTATTTTATTTTATTACATTTACTTTTCAAAAAAAATAAAAAACTATGAGTTATACAGATAAAATGTTACGTGACGACGCACTAAAAGGAAAAGTAGTTGTTGTAACTGGCGGCGGAAGCGGCTTAGGAAAAGCAATGACCAAATACTTCTTGGAATTGGGAGCGCAAGTTGCCATTACCTCAAGAGATTTGGAAAAACTAAAAAAAACTGCCCAGGAACTGGAAACCGAAACTGGCGGAACCTGTTTGCCCCTGCAATGTGATGTTCGTCATTACGCTGAAGTCGAAAATATGTTGCAAGAAGTATTAAAAGCTTTTGGAAAAGTGGATGTACTGTTGAATAATGCTGCTGGAAATTTTATTTCGCCAACAGAGAGACTTTCCTCCAATGCTTTTGATACTGTAATTGATATCGTTTTAAAAGGAACAAAGAACTGCACACTAGCCTTCGGTAAGCACTGGATCGATTCCAAACAAAAATCTTCCACAATCTTAAATATCGTAACTACTTATGCCTGGACAGGTTCCGCTTATGTGGTACCAAGTGCCACTGCAAAAGCGGGGGTTTTGGCCATGACCCGAAGTCTGGCTGTAGAATGGGCAAAATACGGAATTCGCTCCAATGCCATCGCACCTGGGCCTTTTCCTACCAAAGGTGCTTGGGACAGATTATTGCCCGGAGATTTAGCTGAAAAATTTGATATGTCGAAAAAAGTACCCCTAAAACGCGTAGGCGACCACCAGGAATTAGCCAATTTGGCCGCTTATCTGGTTTCGGACTTTTCTGCGTATATAAACGGCGAAGTTGTCGTAATTGATGGAGGAGAATGGCTCAAAGGCGCCGGACAGTTTAATCTGCTGGAAGCTATCCCGGAAGAGCTTTGGGATCAACTTGAAATGATGATTAAAGCAAAGAAAAATAAATAATTCAATGCGTTAAAAAAATGCGGCAATTTCAAAGATAATCACCTAAACTAAATCTTAAACACTAAAAATAGAGCCAAACAAATGGCTCTATTTTTTGTATAGTCTTACCCCAAGGGTAATCAAGAAGTAGGAAAAAATTTCAAAAAAACAAGAAAATAAACCACATATTTCTACTAAAAACTAAGAATAAGAATACATTAGCAAATGTTAACAAAATAGATTTTCAAAAACCATAAATAATTGTATTTTTACCGTTCAAAAATTAGAAAATAAATGGGCAAAATCATTGCGATTGCTAATCAAAAAGGGGGAGTTGGAAAGACTACAACGTCTATTAACCTTGCCGCTTCTTTAGGTGTTTTAGAAAAAAGAGTATTACTTATTGATGCTGATCCACAAGCAAATGCTACCTCAGGGCTTGGTATTGATGTAGAAACTGTAGAAATCGGAACTTACCAAATTCTGGAACACAGTAATACGCCCCATGAGGCTATTATAAAAACATCATCTCCAAATGTTGATTTGATTCCTGCACACATCGATCTTGTGGCTATTGAGATCGAATTGGTGGATAAAGAGAACCGAGAATATATGTTAAAAAAAGCATTAGACGCTGTCAAAGAAGAATATGATTATATCATTATCGACTGTGCTCCATCGCTAGGTTTAATTACCTTGAATGCTTTGACCGCATCAGATTCTGTTGTAATCCCAATTCAATGCGAGTATTTTGCGCTTGAGGGGCTTGGAAAATTATTAAATACCATAAAAAGTATCCAAAAAATTCATAATCCAGAATTAGACATTGAAGGTTTACTATTAACCATGTATGATTCAAGATTGCGTTTATCCAACCAAGTTCACGAAGAAGTTCAAAAGCATTTTAATGATATGGTTTTTGAAACGGTAATTCAAAGAAATGTGAAATTGAGTGAAGCACCAAGTTTTGGAGAAAGTATTATTAGTTACGATGCTACAAGTAAAGGTGCCGTAAATTACTTGCATTTGGCTCAGGAAATTATAAAGAAAAACAGTAACTAGTTGTATGACAAAAGCAATAAAAAAACAAGCCTTAGGAAGAGGACTTTCTGCATTATTAAAAGATCCTGAAAACGATATAAAATCGGTTGACGATAAAAATGCAGATAAGGTTGTAGGAAATATTATTGAGCTTGAAATTGATGCTATAGAAATAAATCCGTTTCAACCCAGAAGCAATTTCAATGAAGAATCATTGAGAGAATTAGCTACTTCTATTAAAGAGTTAGGCGTAATTCAACCTATTACCGTTCGTAAATTAGACTTCAATAAATACCAATTAATTTCGGGTGAGCGACGTCTTCGCGCCTCAACTTTAATTGGATTGACTACTATTCCGGCTTACATTCGTATTGCAAACGATAATGAATCCTTGGTTATGGCCTTGGTTGAAAACATCCAACGTCATGATTTAGATCCAATAGAGATCGCGCTTTCTTATCAAAGGTTGATTGATGAAATTCAGCTGACCCAAGAACAAATGAGCGATCGCGTTGGGAAAAAACGTTCTACGATTGCCAATTATTTAAGGCTTTTGAAATTAGATCCGATTATTCAAACCGGGATTCGTGACGGATTCATCAGTATGGGGCATGGCCGGGCCATAATTAATATCGAAGACCTCGATATTCAAACCGATATTTATCAAAAAATCGTAAGTCAGAATCTTTCGGTAAGAGAGACGGAAGCCTTGGTTAAAAATTACCACGAAAGCTTAAGACCAAAACCTGCAACTGCACCGAAAGCAGCTTCATTTGAAATTGATGAAGACCATAAAAATACTTTTATCGATTATTTTGGAACAAAAGTGGACGTGAAATTGGCAGGGAATGGAAAAGGAAAAATCACAATCCCATTTCACTCTGAAGAGGACTTCAACCGAATTTTAAAATTAATAAACGGGTAGTGAATAAAATCATTTTCATAGCTCTTTTTATCTTTTTCTTTGGAAACACAACCCTTTTTGCACAAGCGAAAAATGATTCGATTCCAAAAACGAAAGGAGCCAAACAATCTGATGAAATTGATCCTTTGACTCCGGCAAAGGCTGCTTTTTATTCGGCTATTTTACCCGGTTTAGGCCAGGCCTACAATAAGAAATACTGGAAAATACCCATTGTTTATGGAGCCATTGGAACTAGTGTCTATTTTTATATTGACAACAATAAAAAATACCATGATTATAGGGATGCTTATAAGCGACGATTACAAGGCTACACAGACGATGAGTTTTCCTATTTAACGAACGATGGATTAATAGCAGGGCAAAAATTATATCAACGAAACAGGGATATTTCCGGATTGCTTGCAGTGGGTTTTTATATTTTAAATATTGTAGATGCCAATGTTGATGCCGCTTTGATTCAGTTTAATGTTAATGATAAATTGACCGTAAAACCAGAAATATACCCATCAGATGTAACATTGAAGTCTCATGTGGGACTAACATTTAATTATAATTTCTAATCATCAGTTGTTGCTGGTGATTTTTTAATTTTAAACATACAAAAAATGAAAATTGCACTTTTAGGATACGGAAAAATGGGTCAGGTTATCGAACGAATAGCCTTAGAAAGAGGTCATGAAATCGTTTTAAAAAAAGGTGCAAACAATTCCTTCGATGGACTTTCAAATGCTGATGTCGCAATCGATTTTAGTATTCCCAGCGCGGCAATTGATAACATTTCAAATTGTTTTCATGTCAATGTTCCTGTAATATCAGGCACTACAGGCTGGTTAGACCATTATGATGAAATGGCCGAACTTTGTAAAGAAAAAAATGGGGCCTTTATTTCCAGTTCTAACTTCAGTTTAGGGGTAAACCTTTTCTTTGAACTTAATGAGTATTTAGCAAAAATGATGGCTAAATTCGAATCCTATCGAGTGACCATGGAAGAAATACATCATACCCAAAAGCTGGATGCACCAAGTGGTACTGCAATTTCATTGGCCAAAGGAATTATCGAAAACAGTAACTATACCGGTTGGACATTGGAAAATCCAAAAGAGACACACCCGAGTTCCGATAACTATCGGAACGAACTGGCGAAGCAAATCCCTATCGAAGCCAAAAGAATCGAAAACATTCCGGGAACCCACAGCATAAAATACGATTCGGCTATTGACAGCATCGAAATAATACATACCGCACACAATCGTGAAGGCTTTGCTCTTGGAGCCGTAATTGCTGCCGAATGGATTGTTGGAAAACAAGGAATTTTCACCATGAAAGATGTGCTGGATCTAAATTCCAATTCATAAAAAAATAACAATAAAATTTTCAATTTCATCAAAAACTAAAAACTATGACACTTTTCTCCTGGTTTATATTTTTCTTAGCTGTACAAGTAATTCATTTTTTAGGAACCTGGAAATTGTATGAAGCGGCAGACAAAAAACGTTGGCAAGCAGCTATACCTGTTTACAATGCCATTGTTTTAATGAAAATTATTGGTCGGCCAACTTGGTGGACTGTATTGCTTTTTATTCCAATTATCAACCTGATTATGTTTCCGGTTATTTGGGTGGAAACCCTTAGAAGTTTTGGTAAAAGATCTACAATAGACTCCCTTTTAGGAATCCTGACTTTGGGGTTATATATCGGATACATCAACTATTCGAAGAATTTAAATTACACTCCAGACAGAAGTTTACAGCCCGAAAACAAAACAGCCGATACGGTTAGTTCTTTGCTTTTTGCCATCATTGTAGCTACTCTTGTGCATACTTATGCAATACAGCCTTATACAATCCCATCTTCTTCATTAGAAAAATCATTGCTAATTGGCGATTTCCTTTTTGTAAGCAAAATGAATTATGGCGCCAGAGTTCCAATGACTGCCGTAGCCCTGCCGATGGTCCATGATTCGATTCCTTTTATTAAAACTAAATCCTATCTTAGCTGGCCTCAATTACCTTATCTCAGATTTCCCAGATTCGAGAAAATAAAAAATAACGACATTGTGGTTTTCAATTGGCCTAGAGATACATTATTCAATATGTATTTGCCAGCCGATAAAAGATATGACAAACCTATCGACAAGAAAACAAACTATGTAAAACGTTGCGTCGGAATACCTGGTGACAGTCTGCAAATAAAAGACGGTATCGTTTTTATCAACGGAAAAGAATTAATCTTACCCGAAAGAGCGAAACCTCAATATTCATATAAAGCAGTTTATGACGGGAAAACTCCTATCGATTTTGACTATCTGCTTAGAGACATGAATATTACTGATGGCGTAGGTTTTATAGACAATGAAAAAAGGGACACATTAATTTTTAGAGCTTTAACTTTTGATGGAGCTGAAAGATTAAGAAACGTACCTGGAATAACTGCGGTGAACAGGATTATCAACAAAGGTGCGGAAGATGGTATTTTCCCTGATTTCCAAGACGGAAAACCTTCTGTAACAAACAATTGGAATTGTGATAATTTCGGACCTATTTACATTCCACAAGCGGAAAAGACAGTTGTTTTAGACCAAAAATCATTGCCCTTTTATAAAATAATTATTACCGAATATGAAGGAAATAAATTAAGAACCGAGGGAGATGCGATTTATATTAATGACAAAAAAGTAACATCATACACCTTCAAGCAAAATTACTATTGGATGATGGGAGACAATCGTCATAATTCACTAGACGCACGCTATTTCGGGTACACTCCCGAAGACCATGTTGTAGGAAAACCAATATTCATCTGGATGAGTTGGGACAGTAATGGAAAAGGTTTAGATAAAATTCGCTGGGAAAGAGTGTTTACCACCGTTAACGGTGAAGGACAACCACAATCCTATTTTAAATATTTTCTGGTTGCTTTGATCGCATTTTTTATTGGAGAATATTTTTGGAAAAAAAGAAAAGCAAAAAAAGACAATATAATCTAAGTACCTATTGAAATAGCAAATTAGAAAAAACTTTCAAATCATAAATAACACAAAAAGTCATAATGTCATGAAAAGACTTTATGACTTTTTAAGTTTAAACCCTTTGTAAAAGATGAACACATTACTGCTTCCCTCCTATTTCCCTTCCATAAGCCATTTTGTTGTCCTAGCACAATCGGAAAAGGTTACATTTGAAGTGGAAGATAATTTTCAGAAACAAACCAATCGAAATCGAACTTACATTTACAGCCCAAATGGTATCCAGCTATTGAATATTCCTGTAAAACATTCGAAAGAAGGCCATCAGAAAACAAAAGACATTCAAATAGAAACAGAATTCGACTGGCAGAAACAGCATTTCAAATCATTGGAGGCCGCCTATAGAAGTTCTCCCTTCTTTGAATTTTTTGAAGATGACATTCGACCTCTTTTCGAAAAAAAACACACTTTTTTAATGGATTTGAATTTTGAAGCTTTGGAAATTGTCTCCAAATGTCTTCGCATGAAATTGGAATACGACACCACTATCGAATACTTTCACGAGGTAAACACAGATCTTATTACCGATTTTAGGTATTTAATCAATGGAAAAAAGGACGACTCCCAATTTGAAAACTATACCCAAGTTTTTGACGACAAATATGGCTTTCTGAATAACCTGAGCGTATTGGATTTATTATTTAACGAAGGGAAATATGCCATGGATTATTTGAAGAACCAAAAAACTCACGTTAAAACAGAAAAATAAGATATCTATTACTCGAAACTAAGTTTGGCCATTATAGGATAATGGTCTGAATTTTCGAATTCCGAAAAGCTTTCAAATTTTTCGACCTTCATCTTTTCATCCGCAAAAATATAATCAATTCTTGCCGGATAGTGTTTGAATTTATAAGTGGCTCCAAATCCTTTTCCGGCTTCTTCGAAACTATCTTTTAGCTTTCCTTTTATCTTTCGATACACGTACGAAAAAGCGCTATTATTCATATCTCCACAAATAATTATGGGATACTCGCAATCCTTCATGTGTTCCTTAAATATATCGGCTTGCTGTTTTTGTTGTTTGAATGCTTTACTTATTCTATAGAAAAGCATTTGTGACTTTTCTTTATTCATTACTTCTATATTCTCTGAAATTTCATTCACATCCGGAGAAATCTTAATAGACTGCAAATGCATATTATAAACCCTGATAACATCCTTCCCTTTTTTTACGTCAGCAAATACCACATTGTTATTAGAATTCGGGAAGACTATATTTCCTTGGTCAATAATCGGAAATTTAGAAAAAATGGCCTGTCCTGTTTTAATTTGCTTTCCATCCATAAAAATATATCGATGAGGATACACTTTCAAATCAATATTGGCGGAAGCAGAAAACTCCTGAATGCACAAAATATCCGGGTTTTTATCATTAATAAAAGCTAAAATTTCATCCGGAACATTGTCTCGATCCAACCACTTAAAAACGTTAAACAATCGAACATTGTAGCTCATAACGGTAAAGTCCTTGTCGGATTCAGGAAAATCTCTAGCCGAAAACTTATAGAATTTATTTATGAAAGTAATTCCCATTAACAATACCAAACCAGACAAAACCATCCTTTTCTTTAATTGAACTGCCCAATAAATAAAAAAAAGTCCGTTCAAAATAAAAAACAAGGGCATAAACAAAGTAAGAACAGCAAGAAGCGGAAAGATTTTCGGATCCAAAAAAGGCAATACATAAGCGCTAAAAGTCAATACAATTAGCACTATATTCAAGATAAACATTCCTTTATTAAACCACGAAAGGTTCTCCATTTTTATTGATTATGGTTTAGAAATTGGATTTGCAGTACAATGAAAAAAAAAATTAATACAACGACAATGATCTATTTACCTGCTTTAAACAAAAATTCTTTCTCTTCTTTTGTCAAACTGTCGTAACCTGACTGACTGATTTTATCCAAAATTTCATCTATTTGTTGTTGCGCTTTGTCTTTTACAATAATTTTTGAACTAGTAACATCAACTGGTCTTTTATAATTTTTGTGTACTTTTCTGAATGGGGTAGATGGGGTTTTCTTGAATAACCCATCAAAAAAAGCAAGAACATTTGATACAATTTTACTCAAATCAATCCCATTTTGTAGCAATTTAATAAAAATAAAACCAAAAATGGCACCTGCTAAGTGAGAAATATGGCCTCCTGTATTTTCTAAACCAAATTGCATCAAATCAGTTAACAGAATTACCGCAGTGATATGCCATAGTTTGACATTACCAAAAAACAATAATCGAACATTCATTAAAGGTTGATACGTAGTTGCAGCCACTAAAACAGACATGATTGCCGCCGAAGCTCCAACTATGCCTGCAGGAGTTTCGTTTAACAAGTAATAGCTCGAAACAAATGCAAATCCGGCAAAAATAGCACTCAACAAGTACAATCCAACGAATTGTTTTTGAGTAAAATAAGTCAAAAACAGTGTACTCGAAAAATTTAAAACAAGCATATTAAAAAACAAATGCCAAAATCCATCATGAAAAAAAGCATAGGAAAGAAAAGTCCATGGATTGCGAATAAATATATTCGGGTCCGAAGATAACGCAAGCCAATTTGGAAAATTAAAAACTCCTGCTTTGAAATTATAGAAGAAAATCAAGGAAACCAAAAAGAAAGCTATATTCCAATAAATCATTTTTTGGGCCACCCCTCCTAATTTATATTGTAATTTCAAGTCGTCTATGATGTTCATTTTTCTGAGTTATGAGTGATAGGTTATGGACTAACTGTTTTCTGTAATCTGTAATCTGTTCCCTAAATTAATTCCAACGATTCTGATTAAACTGATTTTTTTTCCAGTACCACATAATAACAAATCCAAACAAAGCGCCACCAACATGAGCAAAATGCGCAATTCCCCCTCCTCCGCCAAAAATGGATTGTCCTGAGATACCTAAATACAAATCTACCAAAACTAAACCAGGTACAAAATATTTTGCTTTAACAGGAACCGGAATAAACATCAACATCAATTCGGCATTAGGAAACATAAAGGCAAATGCAACTATAACTCCATAAATAGCACCCGATGCACCTACGGCTGTCCCCAAATAAGAACCTACAAAATTATGAAAATCGGAATCCGATAAAATTTCCTGCCACCTTGTATCAATTTTACCTCCGTTTAAAATGCTTAAAATTTCAGATTTAGAAAAACCGTTCGCTACCAGCGTATTTAAACCATCTTGAAAATGGTAATAATTTACGGCTGTGTGTAACAGGGCAGCTCCCAATCCACAAGAAACATAGAAAAACAAGAATTTTTTACTTCCCCAAAAATGCTCTAAAGCCGTACCAAAAGAGTACAAAGCAAACATGTTGAAAAAAATATGCATGAAACCACCATGCATGAACAGATGTGAAACGGGCTGCCAAGCCTGAAAATCAGGGTTTTCAGGAAAATACAATGCCAGCAATTTGTAAGCAGGATCCCCTACAATCAAGGTCCCGACAAAGAACAAAATATTAATAATTACTAACTGCTTTACCGTTTCGGTTACGTTTCTCATAATGCAAATTTTTTATCTAAATCTTCCACACGCATGGTGATGAAAGTGGTTTTTTGAAATGGGGATACATTGGGCTCTTTGCAGGCAAAAAGACCATTCACTAAATTTTCCTGTTCTTTTTCAGTAAGATAATTTCCTGTTTTTACAGCCAAACTTTTAGCCATCGATTTGGCAATTGTATCATTTTGACTGAAACTGCTATCTGGAATTCCATCTTCCAAATCGCTTAACAATTGTTCCAAAACAAGCGGAACTTCACTCTCGGTCACGTTGACCGGAATACCTGAAATAACTACGTGGTCCGAATGGGTTTCTTCAAAAACAAAACCGGTGTTGACCAATGAAAGCTGTAACTCGGCAATAAGTTCCATTTCGCTTGCTGAATAAAACAAATTCAACGGAAACAGCAACTGCTGACTTGACGCTTGGTGCACGGTCATGTTAACCAGGAATTGCTCGTATAAAACCCGTTGGTGGGCACGCTGTTGATCTACGATCACCATACCCGATTTTATAGGCGAAACAATATATTTTTTATGAATTTGATATGTTTTTTGAACTGCCTGTTCTACTTCTTCATCATTGAACAAAGAGGACGTTACTTCTTCCTCATTTTCAAAAGAGAAACTGGCCGTATCCGAAAAAGAATCCCTGTTGTGCTCTAAACCAACATACAGACTTTCCCAACTGGCCGTCTCAGCCGGTTTTTTATAATTCGAATAATGAGCATTGGGTTTCTCATCCGAAAACGGATTAAAATTCCCATCCACTTGTATTGTAGGGGTTGATCCTTCTAAATCTTTATAATGGTAGGGGGTATCTAAATTTGAATCCCGATCAAAGTCCAAAACAGGAGCGACATTAAACTGACCCAATCTATGCTTATTCGAGACT
>Ga0137355_1000031_pt1 | contig 21286 bp, 19 predicted proteins | sample EasRivERMLT800_2_FD_104763 | JGI IMG/M metagenome (GOLD analysis project Ga0137355, IMG submission 104763) | Soil microbial communities from meander-bound floodplain in the East River, Colorado, USA - East River MetaG ERMLT800_2 | ecosystem: Environmental > Terrestrial > Soil > Floodplain ... | reverse complement strand
TTTTGGTATCGCTGCAATAGTCGGTGCCGGTATTTTTAGTACCATTGGTAAAGCAAGTTTTGATGGTGGGCCTGCAGTTATTTTCTTGTTCTTGTTTACTGCGATCGCTTGTAGTTTTGCTGCTTTTGCGTATGCTGAATTTGCCTCTATGGTGCCTGTTGCGGGAAGCGCTTATACGTATTCCTATGTTGCTTTTGGCGAATTGATAGCCTGGATTATCGGTTGGGCGTTGATTATGGAATATGCTGTAGGAAATATAACCGTCGCTATTTCGTGGAGTGATTACTTTACGAGTTTGATGGATAATATTATTAATAACCTTAATCATAAATACCATTGGAATCTTCAAGTCTTTGCCGATTGGGTTCAAATGGATTATTTATCTGCTTCTAATGGTTTTAAAGATGCCACGGCTTTGATGCAAGGCGGAAAGTCTTTTGAGAATCTAAGTGTTGGTATGCAAGCGGCTTATACTGCTTGGACTTCTTCTCCTGTATTTTTTGGTATACACCTCGTAGCTGATTTGCCTGCTTTGTTTATCATTATTTTGATTACCGCTTTGGTTTATCGAGGAATGAAAGAGTCAAGAAATGCCAGTAACGTAATGGTTTTGATTAAATTATGCATTATTTTATTGGTAATTGCAGTGGGTGTTTTTTATGTTGATGTTGACAATTGGAGTCCTTTTGTTCCAAATGGGGTAGGAGGAGTTCTAAAAGGAGTTTCTGCAGTGTTTTTTGCTTATATTGGATTTGATGCCATTTCAACCACTGCCGAAGAGTGTAAAGATCCTCAACGTGATTTGCCAAAGGGAATGATGTGGGCTATTATTATATGTACCGTTTTATATATCGCTATTGCTTTGGTGTTAACCGGAATGGTTTCTTTTTCGACGTTAAATGTGGGCGATCCTTTGTTATTTGTTTTTGAAAAATTGGATTTAAAAATGATGTCCGCCATTATTGGGGTGAGTGCGGTGATTGCTATGGCGAGTGTTTTGTTGGTTTTCCAAATGGGGCAACCCCGTATTTGGATGAGTATGAGTCGTGATGGTTTATTGCCTAAAAAGTTTTCGACGGTACATCCAAAATTCAAAACACCTTCGTTTGCTACTATTGTGACTGGATTTGTTGTAGCTATACCTGCCTTGTTTTTGAATCTGACCATGGTTACCGATTTGTGTAGTATTGGAACCTTATTTGCATTCGTATTGGTTTGTGCCGGTGTTTTGGTTTTGCAAAATAAGACTGACATTCCAAGAGGAAAATTCAAAACACCTTATGTAAACTCTAAACTTATTTTTCCAGTATTGTTACTTGCAGGTATATTCTATGCTTTCAATTACAATAATAAAGCTACAATGGATTTTATTACCAATGAAACTCAAATAAATAATGCTTCGGATATTGTTACTTCTTTAGATAAGGATCAAACACAAAAAGTTTACAATTATTTGGTTACTGTTGATAGCAAGAACAGCACGACGGATACACCGGATTTAGAACTTTTATTGAGTCAATACCAACAAGACGATGCAAAATATGCAAGTGTTGTAGCAGGTTTGCCTATATCCGATTCGGTTAAGTATGAAAGTGGTTTTGGACTGTTTAAACACAAAATTCCAATGTGGATTTTTCTAATAGTTTTAATCGGACTGGCTGTTTGGTCTTTCAAACAGAATTTATCTTTAATTCCATTGTTAGGGCTAATCTGTTGTTTGTATATGATGGCTGAATTAAGTGTTTGGAACTGGATTTATTTCACTGCTTGGTTGCTGATTGGTTTGTCAATTTATTTTGGCTACAGCCGAAAAAATAGTAAGCTAAATGTTTAATTAGAATAGATTTTAAAATATAGAAAGTCCGTCTTGTTGCATAAATGAGGCGGTTTTTTTGTGGATATATTTTTCTAAATTTGCATCCTGAAAAAATAAATTTTTATTCTGGTAGCCGCTGGATAAAAGTTGAATAAAAAAACACAATATAGAGCCATGAAATATACAAGATTAACAAAAGAACAATTTGACGAACTGAACCAGGAATTTGGAACTTTTTTAGCCACACAGGCCATTGATAAAGCGGAATGGGATAAGATAAAAGCAGAAAAACCAGAAGTTGCCGAGCAGGAGTTGGATGTTTTTTCAGATTTGATTTGGGAAGGTGTTCTTACAAGGGCTGAATTTTTGGAACATTTTTCAAAAAATCATATTTTTATTTTTCAATGTTTTGATACTTATGTGCAATCGATTGTTTTGAAATCATTGGTTCCAGAGACCGATTTTTTAACGAAAGAAGGTTTGCAATGGCTGAGTGATAATATGTTTACCGATACGATCGAAATGAAAGTAGGTAAAAAAGAATTTTCGGAAGACCGCAATGCATCTATTTTTGCTTTGATACAGCAAGGTGCTTTTTTGAGTGACGGCCTATTGTTTAAGCAAATAAATTCGATTATTCAATCGTAGTTTTTGTTGTTATTTCTTTTAAATTGGTTATTTTAGTCGATTCTTAAAAAGACTAAAATAGCCAATTTTTATTTTCTATGAATATCCAAAATACGATTCAAGCTTTAACGGAGGAACTCAATCTTCATAATTATAATTATTATGTTTTGGATCATCCTACGATTTCAGATTATGAGTTTGATTTGAAACTAAAGCAACTTCAAGAATTAGAAAATAAATATCCGGAATACTTCGACCCCAATTCACCTACACAAAGAGTAGGGGGGGCGATTACAAAAAGTTTTCAAACCGTTGCGCATGAATACAGAATGTATTCCCTCGATAATTCCTATTCTAAAGAGGATCTTGTAGATTGGGAAAATCGCATCCAGAAAGTGCTTGGGAACGTTGCTCTTGAATATACCTGTGAATTAAAATATGACGGGGCGTCGATAAGCTTGAGGTATTTAAACGGGAGCTTGGTGCAGGCATTAACCCGTGGCGATGGATTTCAAGGAGATGATGTTACCAACAACGTTAAAACGGTTAAATCGATTCCGCTTAAACTGAAAGGGAATTATCCTTCTGATTTTTATATTCGGGGTGAAATTATTTTGCCTTTTGCCGGTTTTGAAAAAATGAACCAGGATTTGATTGAAATTGGTGAAACTCCTTATTCTAATCCGAGAAATACGGCAGCAGGAAGTTTGAAATTGCAGGACAGTGCTGAAGTTTCAAAAAGGCCACTGGATTGTTTGTTGTATTTTTTGATTGGAAAAGATCTGCCTTTTAATACTCAGTTTGAGGGTTTGGAAACCGCACGCAAATGGGGTTTCAAAGCACCAAAAGAAGCTAAATTAGCTAATAATTTGAATGAAGTTTTCCAGTTTATTGACTATTGGGATGTTCATCGTCATACCTTGCCATACGAAACGGATGGTGTAGTTGTAAAAGTAAATTCTTTTCATTATCAGGATGAACTGGGATATACTGCCAAATCTCCGCGTTGGGCAATAGCTTATAAATTTAAATCGGAGCAAGTTTCGACACGATTAAAATCGATTTCCTACCAAGTCGGAAGAACGGGAGCGATTACTCCCGTGGCCAATTTAGAACCCGTACAATTGGCCGGAACCATCGTGAGACGTGCTTCGCTGCACAATGCCGACCAAATAGAAAAATTGGATATCCGTGTACATGACACCGTTTTTGTAGAAAAAGGTGGGGAAATTATTCCGAAGATTATTGCCGTGGATTTAAGTAAACGTCCAGCCGATTCGGAACCAACAAAATACATTACACATTGTCCGGAATGCCACACAGAATTGATTAGGGGTGAAGGAGAAGCCAATCATTATTGTCCAAATTTTTATGGTTGTCCTCCCCAGATTATAGGTAGAATTCAGCATTTCATTTCGAGAAAAGCAATGGATATTGAAGGACTCGGTGGAGAAACAGTGGCTTTGTTATTCAATAACGGGTTGGTGCATAATTATGCCGATTTGTATGATCTTACCGTTGATCAAATCTTGCCTTTGGAACGGATGGCACAGAAATCTGCGGAAAATTTGGTAAAAGGTGTAGGGAATTCTAAAAAGATACCATTCGAGAGCGTACTTTTTGCTCTTGGAATTCGATTTGTGGGAGAGACCGTTGCCAAAAAATTAGCCAAACATTATAAGAATATTGATGCTTTGAGTCAGGCCAGCATGATGGATTTGGTTTTAGTTGATGAAATTGGGGAGCGAATTGCCAAAAGTGTAATTGAATTTTTTGAAAATCAAGAAAACAGAAACATCATTGACCGTTTAAAAAGCTATGGAATTCAGTTTGAAACTAGGGAAGAAATCAATCCTCTTGCAACTAATAAACTGGCTGGGAAAACATTTGTGGTTTCGGGTGTTTTTTCAACATTTTCAAGAGATGAACTGAAAAAAACTATTGAAGACAATGGAGGAAAAGTTGGAAGTTCGATTTCGACAAAAACCGATTTTGTGGTGGCTGGTGATAATATGGGACCTGCAAAACTGGAAAAAGCCAATAAACTGAATGTGCCAATTCTCTCTGAAGAAAACTTTATAAATTTATTAAATGAAAGCTAAAAGATTATCTCTTATTCTCTATTGTACAGCCTGTTTATTTGCAATTGGATTTAATCTCCTGGGACAGGTCTCTTTGGTTTTATATTCAAAATCGGTTATTATACCATCTATTTTTATTTATTATTGGATTGCCAATAATTATAAAATTGAAACAATAAAAGTGGCTGTTTTTTTATTCTGTTTTGCTGGCGATATTTTCAATTTGGTACATCCAAATGATTCCGGTATAGGGTCTTTACTCGCTTTTTTGATGGTTTATATTTGTCTTTTGATTATCGTTTTTAGTGATTTTAAAAAACTAAAATTTAGAAAACAAAATTTTTTGCCGATTTTGATTTCATTCATTTTTATAGGTTTTATGTTGTTAACTGTTTTGACCTTGGATTTTATAAAAATAGAACTGAATTTCTATTTTTATGTAATTTATGGGATCGTATTAAGCCTATTATGCGTTTCGTCTCTAATAAGCTACGTTGTTCAACTGTGTTATGCTTTTTTGTATCTTGTTTTGATGACAGTTTGTTTCTTGATATCTGATGTGTTTTATATGGTAAATCATTTTTATTTATCGCTTCCTGTTTTCAGTTTAGTGGGGCTTACTGTTCAGGTTTTTTCTTATTATTTTATGGTAAAATATTTTCTGGAACAAGAAGGTACATACATTAGGAAAAATAGAAATGCTTTAGTCTCGCTGTAAATGTTATACAGCGATCGTTTTGTAAGTTTTAAAAAAAAATTTGATTTTTGGCACAGCCTTTTTTAGCGATTTTATAAGAAAAGCCGATCGTTTTTAAAATTTAAAAGTGTTAAGAATATAACAAAAAGTTTTAAAAGCCGTTATACTTTTTTAGCTTTACCATTTCTAATAAGACTTAATTAATTAATTTTGTAACCGAGTAAAATAATATGTTTTTAGACTTTCTAAAGATTTTTTTTGTTAAAAGAGCACTGAAACGGAAATTGGATAATGTAGATGGAACTGCATTGACCGGAACTGTAAAAAAGGTGGGTTTAATTATCGACGAAAGTCGTTTTTTGGATAAAGAAGACTTGGTGAAGCAAATAGTTGATAATGGAATTTCAGAAAGCAACATTAAAATTCTAGTTTATAGAGATAAAATAAAAAAACACGAATTGTATTCCCAATATACATTTGATTCTAGAAAACTGGATTGGAAAGGGGAAATTGGTGATTCTGACATAAAGAGTTTTATTGAAAGTAATTTTGATTTGTTGATAAGTTATTATGATGCAGAAAAACCAATTTTACTGTTGATCACCCATAAATCAAAGGCGCTTTTTAAAGTTGGATTTTCATCAATAGATCAACGATTAAATCATTTGATGATTAAGACAAAAGTCGAAAATTATAAAGTTTTTACTCAGGAATTATTCAGGTATTTAAAAATATTAAACAAAATATAGACTTATATGCAATCATTAATAGGAACTGGTGTTGCTCTAGTAACTCCCTTCAAAGAAGATTTTTCAGTTGATACTGACGCATTAAAAAGAATTGTAAACTTTTCAATCGATGGTGGGATTGATTATCTTGTTGTCCTCGGTACCACTGCTGAAAATGCAACGCTTTCCCAAGACGAAAAAGAATTAGTAATTAAAACCGTTATTGAAGCCAATAATGGTAGATTACCATTGGTATTGGGAGTAGGGGGGAATAATACTTCGAAAGTTGTAGAAGAGTTAAAAACGAGAGATTTGTCTCCATTTGTTGCAATTCTTTCTGTATCTCCGTATTATAATAAACCAACCCAGGAGGGGATTTATCAGCACTTTAAAGCTGTTGCAGAAGCTTCTCCAATTCCCGTGATTTTGTATAATGTTCCAGGAAGGACAGCGAGTAATATGTTGCCTTCAACAGTTTTGCGTTTGGCAAATGATTTTGAAAATGTAGTTGCCATCAAGGAGGCAGCCGGAGATATCGTGCAAGCTATGGAAATATTAAAAAACAAACCAAAAGATTTTCTTGTGATTTCAGGGGATGATATGATTGCTTTACCGATGGTTTTGGCTGGAGGATCAGGCGTTATATCTGTAATTGGGCAAGGATTTCCAATAGCATTTTCAGAAATGATTCGATTAGGTTTGAATCGAAAAGTAGATGAAGCATTCAAATTGCATTACCTTTTGGCAGATTGTATTGATATGATTTTTGAGCAAGGAAATCCGGCAGGTATCAAAGAAGTCTTTAAAGCACTGGGGATTGCTGAAAATACTTTGCGTTTGCCGTTGGTGAAAGTAGATGATGCATTGGCCAATAGAATTGATCAATTTGTGAAGAAATGCAATAAATAACAAAAAAAATGTAGACTTTTTTTGGATAAAAAAAATATTTTGTAGTAGCTAAATTAATAACTAAATTTGCCACCGAAACTTCGGTATGATTTTCTATAAGTTGAATTCAACTTGTAAATCATGAAAAAAGTAAAAAAATGAAAAAAATACTATCTTTATTGCTTGTTCTTGTTTTCTTTAACTCTTGTAGTGAATATCAAAAAGCATTAAAAACCGAAGATGTTGCCGTAAAATTTGAAATGGGAACAAAATTATATGATGCCGGTAGTTATGATAAGGCGATTAGGCTTTTTGAACAAATTGCGCCATCATACAGAGGGAAACCGCAAGCTGAAAAGTTATTTTATATGTTTTCCCAATCCTATTATAAAACGGAACAATATTATTTAGCAGCGTATCAATTTGAGAGCTTTGTTGCAGGGTACCCAAGAAGTGAAAAAATACAGGAGGCTTCCTATTTTGGAGCAAAAAGTTACTCGATGCTATCTCCAGTTTATAGTTTGGATCAAACAGATACACACAAAGCGATAGACAAGATGCAAACTTTTATAGAAATGTATCCAAATTCAGAGTATTTAGCAGAGGCCAATAAAACGGTAAAAGTACTTAATGAAAAACTGGAGAGAAAAGTCTATGAAAATGCAAAACAGTACAATACTATCTCCGATTATAAATCGGCAATTGTAGCTTTGGATAATTTTATTTCAGAGTATCCAGGAACCGCTTTCAAGGAAGATGCTTTATATTATAAATTAGATTCAGCTTATCAATTGGCGGTTAATAGTATTCCTTCAAAAATGGAAGAGCGATTGAATGTGGCAAAAGTGGCTTATTCAAGTTTAGTTAAATTCAAAGCAGATACAAAATATAAAAATAAAGCGGACGTAATGTTAGTTCGAATAGATGAAGATTTAAAAAAAATTACCAAATAAATAAAAGTCATGGATTTAAAAAAGACGAATGCTCCAGTAAATACAATAACATACAATAAGACTGTTATTGAGGAACCTACTGGTAACGTATATGAGGCGATAACGATTATGGCTAAAAGAGCAAACCAAATCAATTCTGAAATTAAAAAAGAATTGACTGAGAAATTGGAAGAATTTGCTACATATAATGACAGTCTTGAGGAAGTTTTTGAAAACAAAGAACAAATTGAGGTTTCTAAATTTTACGAAAAATTGCCTAAGCCACATGCTTTAGCGGTTCAAGAATGGTTGGACGGTAAAATTTACCACAGAGATTCTAATAAATAGTATTTAGAATGTCAGTTTTAAACGGTAAGAAAATTTTACTGGGAATTTCCGGTGGAATTGCTGCTTATAAAACGGCATCTTTAGTACGACTTTTCATAAAAGCAGGTGCACATGTCCAAGTGATCATGACACCTGCTTCTAAGGATTTTGTAACGCCTCTTACACTATCGACCTTATCAAAAAATCCGGTATATTCCAGTTTTTATGATCAAGAAGATGAAAATGAAAAATGGAATAATCATGTCGAATTAGGTCTTTGGGCTGATTTTATGATTATTGCTCCTGCAACAGCAAATACATTGTCCAAAATGGCTAATGGTATTTGTGATAACCTTTTGATTGCAGTCTATTTATCGGCAAAATGTCCAGTTTATTTTGCTCCTGCAATGGATTTGGATATGTACAAGCATCCTTCTACAATTGCCAGTTTTAATGCCTTGCAACAATTTGGAAATTATATGATTCCAGCAGAATCGGGCGAGCTGGCCAGTGGTTTAATGGGGGAAGGCAGAATGGCAGAACCCGAGCATATTGTTGCTTTTTTAGAAGCAGATTTGGAAAGCAAATTACCTCTGAAAGGAAAAAAAATACTTGTTACTGCAGGACCAACATACGAAGCAATAGACCCTGTGCGTTTTATTGGAAATCATTCTTCGGGAAAAATGGGGTTTGATATAGCCAGATGCGCCGCCAATTTGGGAGCAACCGTAATATTGATTTCGGGTCCTACAAATTGTAAAGCAGATCATTCACTGATACAATTAATTAATGTCGTTTCGGCTCAGGATATGTACGATGCTTGCCATCATTATTATCCGGATGTAGATGTTGCGATTGCAGCAGCAGCAGTAGCGGACTATAGACCAAAGTATGTAGCGCTACAAAAAATAAAAAAAGTTGAAGATAATTTTAATATTGAGTTAGAAAAAACAAAAGATATTTTAGCATCGTTGGGTGAAATTAAAAAAAATCAATTTTTAATTGGGTTCGCGCTAGAAACAGAAAACGAAATAGAAAATGCCAAGTTGAAAATCCAGAAAAAAAACTTAGATTTGATTGTTCTAAATTCGCTTCAGGACCCCGGGGCCGGTTTTGGAAAAGAGACCAATAAAGTTACTTTTATCGATAAGTTCTTTGCTGTTGAACCGATGGAGTTGAAATCTAAAGAAGCAGTAGCCGAAGATATTTTGAAAAAAGTAGTGGCTCATTTCTCATGATTCGGATTTAATAGTGAAACTATAGAGCAAACGTGGGATATATTTTTAAACTACTGAAATGCAATTTCATGAATACCAAAAGAAATATCGTGCGAATGAAGAATTCCATATTCTTATAAAAAACAAATAGCAGCTGCATATGAAAATATTTGCTTTTTTCTTGCTTTTCACTTTTGGGCTTACACAAGCACAGCAGTTAAACTGTACCGTCACCGTAAATACACAAAAATTAAACAATCCAAACCAACAAGTTTTTAAAACTCTTGAGACTTCATTAAACGAGTTTGTAAATAAAACAAATTGGACCGAACAAGAATATAAACAAAATGAAAAGATAAATTGTTCGATGTATATTACTATATCGGCCTATAGCTCGGATCAATTTGTTGCCACAATACAGGTGCAATCTTCCAGACTTGTTTTTAATTCTTCCTATTCTTCTCCTGTTCTCAATTATAATGACAAAGATTTTGTTTTTAATTATACAGAATACGAGAATTTAATTTTTAACCCTACTCTTTATGAGTCAAATTTGGTTTCGGTAATTTCTTTTTACAGTTATATTATTTTGGGAATGGATGCGGACACTTTTATGCCTGAATTAGGAAATCGGTATTTTGAAGTGGCTCAAGATATTGCAAATGTGGCGCAACAAGGCGGATATAAAGGATGGAACCAAACTGATGGATATCAGAGTAGATATATGTTGATTAATAATTTACTGTCACCAAAATTCAGAGAAGTGCGGCTGGCGAATTATGGTTACCATGCCGGATTGGATTTGATGCCTCAAGATCTGAAGACGGCAAAAGATAAAATTAAGACATCTTTGCTTAGCCTTGGCAAATGGAATTCATCGTCGCCTAATTCCTATCTGGCGAGAATCTTTTTTGATGCTAAATCAGACGAAATTGTTTCCATATTTTCGGGAGGGCCCAGTATTCCGATAACCGATTTAATTGATAGTTTGAATAAAATGTCCCCTATGAATACCAGTAAATGGGCATTGATCACCTATTGATTAATTTTTACTTCGATTCTTACTCTATTTCTCGTCCTCATCTTTAAAATTATATAAATGATAACTTCTCTGTCGATAAAAAACTATGCTTTAATAGAAAAATTATCTATTGATTTTTCAAAAGGCTTTTCAATAATTACTGGAGAAACAGGTGCTGGTAAATCAATAATATTGGGAGCATTGGGGCTTGTTTTGGGAAAAAGGGCCGATTTGACTTCTTTGAAGAATGCAACCGAAAAATGTATTATTGAAGCCCATTTTGATATTTCAAAATACAATTTACAATCTTTTTTTGCAGCAAACGATCTTGATTTTGAAAATGACACTATTATTAGACGTGAAATTTTGCCGTCCGGTAAGTCCAGGGCTTTTATAAATGACAGTCCGGTGAATCTTCAGGAATTGCAAGAATTAAGTTTGTTTTTGATTGATATTCATTCGCAACAGCAAACAAAAGAACTTTCCGAAGAAAATGTCCAGTTTCAAATTATAGATGCTATAGCCAATAATCAAGAGAGTATTTTGGCATACCAATCGCTTTTGAAAGGGTACAAGTCGGATAAAGCCAAACTGAATTCGCTTCTTAAAAGAAAAGCTGAATCTGCAAAGGAACAAGAATACAATGCTTTTTTGTTAGACGAATTGATTGCCGCTAAATTGAAAGTAGGCGAACAAGGAGAACTCGAAGCCGATTTTGAAAAACTGAATAATGTAGAAATTATAAAAGAGTCGATCGATAAATCTATGGCTATCGCCAATGAAGAACAGGTTGGAGTACGCCAAAATTTGAATGAGATAAAAGTTTCTTTGCAGAAAATTGCCTCCTTTTCTCCGGAATATCAATTGTTATTGGAACGAATCACAGGCGTGACGATTGAATTCGATGATATTTCGGATGAGTTGTTTCGTTGTTCGGATAAACTGATAAATGATCCGGAGCGTTTAAATTTAATTAGCCAGAAATTACAATTAATTTATACTTTACAAAAGAAACATCAGGTTTCGTCCATTGAGGAACTATTGAAAATTCAAGCCGAGTTGGAGAATTCGGTATTGGAAATCGGTAATTTGGAGGGAGAAATTGAAGTTTTAACGGCTTCAATAGAGGAAAAAGCATCCGAATTGGATTCGTTTTCGAATAAAATATATAAGAACAGATTGGATGCAATTCCGGTATTGTCACAAAAATTGACCACTATTTTAGAAACATTGGGAATGCCGAACGTGCGTTTCAAAATTGAGGTTACTTCAACGCCAAACTATTTTATAAACGGTAAAGATGAACTTCAGTTTTTGTTTTCTGCGAACAAAGGAACTGATTTTGGGCTATTGAAAAAAGTGGCTTCCGGAGGCGAAATGTCTCGAATTATGCTGGCTGTTAAAGCTATTTTGGCACAATACTCTAAGTTGCCTACCCTGATTTTTGATGAGATTGATACAGGTGTTTCCGGGGAAATTGCCATAAGAATGGGCGAAATAATGAAAGAAATGAGTGAGGGAATGCAAATTTTTGCCATTACGCATTTACCGCAAATTGCTGCAAAAGGAACGGCTCATTTTAAGGTGTCCAAATCAACTATTGGAGAAGACACGCAATCTGAATTGAAATTATTGTCGGATACGGAACGAGTAATTGAAATAGCACAAATGTTATCGGGAGCGGTCGTTTCGGATTCAGCCTTAAATCACGCCAAGGCATTGTTGTACTAAAAAAATGGCCTATATTTGCCAACAAAATAACCAATTTTATCTTACCAAGTTTAAAGGTGTTTGGCCTTTTCCAAAAAAAAAATAATAAAAGTAATACGTAGTTATGATTATAGAACCTAGAATGAGAGGATTTATTTGTTTGACAGCTCACCCAAAAGGATGTGAACAAAGCATTAAAAATCAAATAGAATATGTAAAATCAAAAGGACCTATTGCAGGTGCAAAAAAAGTATTGGTTATAGGCGCTTCAACAGGTTTTGGTTTGGCTTCTAGAATTTCAAGTGCTTTTGGATCTGATGCTGCGACTATTGGTGTTTTTTTTGAAAAGCCTCCTACAGAAGGGAAAACAGCTTCACCGGGCTGGTATAATTCTGCTGCTTTTGAAAATGAAGCGCATAAAGCAGGATTGTATGCAAAAAGTATTAATGGTGATGCTTTTTCGGATGAAATTAAAAAACAAACATTAGATCTTATTAAACAAGATTTAGGACAAGTTGATTTGGTGATTTATAGTTTGGCTTCACCGGTTCGTCAACACCCAAAGACAGGTGTGTTGCACCGTTCTGTTTTGAAACCAATTGGTAGTACTTTTACCAATAAAACGGTTGATTTCCATACCGGAAAAGTTTCAGATATTAGTATTGAACCATGTAATGATGATGATATTGAAAATACTGTTGCTGTAATGGGTGGTGAAGATTGGGCTATGTGGATTGATGCTTTGAAAGCTGAAAATCTGCTTGCTCCCGGAGCTACTACAGTAGCTTATTCGTATATCGGGCCATCACTAACTGAAGCAGTTTATAGAAAAGGAACTATTGGTCGTGCCAAAGACCATTTAGAAGCTACAGCTTTTGCGATTGCAGATAGTTTAGCTGATATTCAAGGAAAAGCATATGTTTCTGTAAATAAGGCTTTAGTTACACAAGCAAGTTCGGCTATACCGGTAATCCCATTGTATATTTCTTTATTGTATAAAATAATGAAAGAAAAAGGGATTCATGAGGGTTGTATCGAACAAATCCAACGTTTATACCAAGACAGATTGTTTTCTGGAGCTCCAATAGAAACAGATGAAAAAGGTAGAATTCGAATCGATGATTTGGAAATGCGTCCAGATGTTCAGGATAAGATTTCTGATTTATGGGCACAAGCCACTACAGAAAATTTAGCTGAGTTAGGGGATTTGGATGGATACAGAAAAGATTTTTATAATCTATTTGGATTTGAATTTGAGAATGTTGACTATACAGCTGATGCAAATGAAATGGTAAATATTTCCAGTATAGCATAAATTTTTAAGCATAAATTTTAAACACCTTATTTCCTTGATAATTTTACAATTTCAAGAATTTAAGGTGTTTTTTTTTAAATCTGTTTCGGTATTAATACTATTAATTTTTTTTGAGATGTATAATTTATTAAAAGGCAAAAGAGGAATTATTTTCGGAGCATTAGATGAACAATCAATAGCCTGGAAAACCGCAGAAAGAGTACATGAAGAAGGAGGTGTTTTTGTTCTTAGCAATGCTCCGGCTTCTATACGCATGGGAACGATTGACCAGCTAGCCCAAAAAACAAATTCACAAATTATACCGGCCGATGCGACTTCTGTGGAGGATTTGGAAGTTTTGGTTGATAAAGCGGTAGAAATTCTAGGCGGTAAAATTGATTTTGTTTTGCATTCGATAGGAATGTCCGTAAATGTTAGAAAAGGAAATCACTATACGAATCAGAATTATGAATATACTGAAAAAGGATGGAATGTTTCTGCGCTTTCTTTTCATAAGGTAATGCAAGTGTTGTATAAAAAAGATGCGATGAATGAATGGGGAAGTATTGTGGCATTGTCTTATATGGCGGCACAACGTGTCTTTCCGGATTATAATGATATGGCCGATAATAAAGCATATCTTGAATCCGTTGCCCGTAGTTTTGGTTATTTCTTTGGAAAGGATAAAAAAGTGAGGGTCAATACGATATCGCAATCTCCAACTGCAACAAAGGCAGGTCATGGGGTGAAAGGTTTTGATGGTTTTATTGCTTTTGCTGAAAAAATGTCACCATTAGGGAATGCAAGTGCTTTAGATTGTGCCAATTATACCGTTGCAATGTTTTCTGATTTGACGAGAAAAGTGACTTTGCAAAATTTACTGCATGACGGTGGTTTTTCGAATGTGGGAGTTAGCCATGAGGTGCTAGAAGAATTAGAATAATTTATAAAAATAGGATACTATATAATAAGAACCATCAATTAAGAGTTGATGGTTTTTTTGTTTATAAAGTTTATCTTTGTTAAAATTTTTTTCAAAAAAAATCAATTAATATCATATTCAAATTTATGTTGTTTTCTTTAATTATTCCCGTTTACAATCGTCCGGAAGAAGTAGATGAACTTTTAGAAAGTTTGTCCCAATCTGATTATAAAGAAATTTATGAGATTGTAATTGTAGAGGATGGCTCTACACTAAAATGCCAGGATGTTTTGCGAAAATATGAGAATAGATTGGATATCTCTTATTACTTTAAAGCTAATTCGGGACCCGGAGATTCGAGAAATTATGGAATGAAAAAGGCTAGGGGAGATTATTTTATCATTTTTGATTCGGATTGTATTATTCCTAAAAATTATTTGAACGAAGTCGAAAAAGCGTTGAAGCAAAATTATGTAGATTGTTTTGGCGGTCCTGACAAGGCATTGGACAGTTTCTCGGATATTCAAAAAGCAATAAATTTTGCCATGACTTCCTTTCTTACCACTGGCGGAATTAGAGGAGGTTCTGAGAAAATTGACAAGTTTCAACCCAGAAGTTTCAATATGGGATTATCCAGAAAAGCATTCGAAGCTTCCAATGGTTTTGGAAATATTCACCCCGGAGAAGATCCTGATTTGTCCATACGTTTGTGGAATTTAGGGTTCGAAACCAAACTTTTTCCTAATGCTTATGTGTATCATAAAAGACGTATTGACTGGGATAAATTTACGATACAAGTAAAGAAATTCGGAAAGGCAAGACCTATTTTAAACAGCTGGTATCCACAATATAATAAGCTTACTTTTTTCTTTCCATCGGTTTTTTTAATCGGCTTTTTTGTTGCTATACTTTTGTTGGTTCTTAATTATGATTTTTTACTTCAATTGTATTTTATTTATTTTTTGGTATTGTTTTTGGTATCTACCTATCAGAACAAAAGTTTTAAAATCGGTTATTTATCATTAATAGCAGTTTGGAAACAGTTTTATGGTTATGGCATGGGTTTTATGGAATCTTTTTTTAAAATCATTATTTTGAAGCAAAAACCACAAGAGGCTTTTCCGGAGTTGTTTTTCAAAATTTAATATGACAAAAATAATTGGTTTAACAGGCGGTATTGGAAGCGGAAAAACTACAATTGCAGATTATTTTAGCGCTTTGGGGGTTCCTGTTTATATAGCAGATGATGAAGCCAGGAAAATTATGCAAACGGATGAAGTTATTCATGCGATAAAAAACACATTTGGGGAAGAGGTATTTGAGGATATTGTTTTGAATAGAGAAAAATTGGCTGCAATTGTATTTAGCGATTCTGAAAAACTTAAAAAACTAAATGCTATTGTTCATCCTGCCGTTAAGAAACATTTTGAACGTTGGGTTTTAAAACGTAAGGAGGCACCATTTGTTATTTATGAAGCAGCCATTTTATTTGAAAGTGGTGGCTATAAGAATTGCAATCAAATTATTACTGTAACCGCACCGCTCGAACAACGCATTCAAAGAGTAATTCAAAGAGATAAAACTAGTCGCGAACAGGTTTTGAAAAGAATGAATATGCAATGGGATGATGCGCAACGAATCGCTAAAAGTGACTTCGTAATTGAAAACACAGATCTTGAAAAATCAAAGGCGGAAGTTGAAAAAATTCTTAAAATTTTAAAGATTAGGCAAAAAGAATCTTAGGTGTTAATGTTTGGTTAATGTATTATTAAATATATTGTTAAAATACTAATTTTGTTTCGATGAATAAACTGTTTTTTAGATTGCTTGTAATGTTAATGAGTTTATCCTTAATAGGGATAATTCTTGTGCAAGTATATTGGTTTAATACGTCGTTTAAAAATAACGATGAACAATTTAAGTTCCATGTCAAGCAGGTAATAGGTAATGTTGCAGACAAACTTCAAAAGCAGGAGGCGTACAGTTTTTATGACAAATACAATCATTATAAAGACAGTACAGGCAAAATACCTAAAAGGAATGATTTATTAGAATTTTACTATGTTCAAAAAAATCCAAGAACGAATAAAACTATAGTTTATTCGAATAGTATCATAGCAGAGGATTACAATATATCTTCAACCTTTTTCGATAAGAAGTTTAATAGTGAAAGATTTAAAAATTTTAATTCAAAACGGGTTACCGAAGTTTATAATAATAAATTTGATAATGCGAGTATTAGCCAAAGTTTAATACCGGATGTAAAGATTGAGAAATCAGGGAATTTAGATGTTTTGGACAATGCTCAATTTGAGATTTTCTTTAAGGATATTGCTTCAGCAATGCCTCTTGAAGAGAGGGTTTCGAAGGAAAGTTTAGAGAAACTTTTAAAAAATGAATTAGAGGAATATGGTGTAAAAACAAAATTCGAGTTTGGGATCTACAGCAATAAATTAGTTACCAAAATTAAATCGGATGGGTTTAGATATGATAAAAATGCAACTTATTCTATTCCAATATTAACAGATAATGAAGGAAATAATAAGTACGAATTACTGGTTACTTTCCCTCATAAAAAAAAGTTTCTATTGTCAGAACTTGTAAGCATTACAATCTTGTCGATAATTTTCACGCTAATTATTGTTGTTGCTTATACAAGTGCATTGAATCAATTGATACGTCAACGTCAAATATCTGAGATAAAGACAGATTTTATTAATAATATGACTCATGAGTTTAAGACGCCTATTGCGACAATTAATTTGGCCCTTGATGCTATAAAAAATCCAAAAATAATTGAGGATAAAGAAAAAGTGCTACGGTATCTTCAAATGATTAGGGATGAAAATAAACGGATGCATGCTCAAGTAGAAAATGTATTGCGGATTTCTAAATTAGAAAAAAAGGAATTGGACATCACTAAAGAATCTAATAATATACAGGATATTATAGATGAGGCAATCGAGCACGTGAATTTGATTTTAGAGGACAGACAAGGCACTATTACAAGTCATTATAACGCTATGAGGACCACAGTGCTAGTAAATGAGGTTCATTTTACAAATGTTATAGTGAATATTTTGGAAAATGCAATTAAGTATTCTCCGAATGTACCTAAGATTGATATCTATACTGAAAATGTTAAAGACAGCATAATAATCAGAATAAAAGACAATGGTCTTGGAATGAGCAAAGTGGCTCAGAATAGAATTTTTGAAAAATTTTATCGGGAGCATACCGGTGATTTACATAATGTTAAAGGTCATGGTTTAGGTCTTGCGTATGTAAAAAGAATTGTAGATGACCATAATGGTCATGTCTATGTAGAAAGTGAAAAGGGAAAAGGGAGTACCTTCATAATAAAATTACCATTAATAAATTAAAATATGGAAAATATGAATAAAAAGATACTTTTAGTAGAAGATGACCTGAATTTTGGGGCAGTACTAAAAGATTATCTCATGCTAAATGATTTTGATGTGACCTTGGCAAAAAATGGTATGGAAGGTTTCGAAAAATTCAAAAAAGATTCTTATGATTTATGCATCTTGGATGTGATGATGCCTTACAAAGATGGTTATACACTAGCCAAAGAGATTAGAGAAAAAAATAATGAAGTGCCAATTATTTTCTTAACTGCAAAATCGATGAAAGAGGATGTGCTGAAAGGATATAAAGCAGGTGCTGACGATTATTTGAATAAACCCTTTGACTCTGAGGTTTTACTGATGAAAATAAAAGCTATCATTCAGAGAAAATCTTCTGATTTGAAAGCAGATGCAGTGCAGTTTGAATTCAATGTTGGTAAATTTCATCTGAATTCGAAACTGCGTTTTTTAACTTTTGAAAATCAGGAGCCTATTAAATTATCTCCGAAAGAAAATGAGTTGTTAAAAATGTTGATTCTTCATGAAAATGATTTGATGCCACGTGAATTGGCTTTGACAAAAATCTGGAGAGATGATAATTATTTTACCTCAAGAAGTATGGATGTTTACATCGCTAAGCTTAGAAAGTACCTTAAGCCAGATGAAAATGTAGAAATTCTGAATATTCATGGTGAAGGATTTAGATTGGTTGTGAAAAATAAATAGCAAAAAAGCTTCGAGAAATCGGAGCTTTTTTTTTGACTAATAAGTTTTTCTTTATCGAAAGTTGACCTTATCTGTAATTCAATTGTAAGGCAAAACAGGTTTTGTCTTCTTTTGTTATGCTAAAAATCATCTCGTTTTCATCCGAATTTTCATGGATAACTACTTTATCTTTCAGAGACAATTCCTTGAGGAAATTCATCTCAAAACTTTCAAGTCCACGCTGAAGAATTAACTTCTCATCTAATAAATCCAAACACCATTCCAGATATTTTACATTGTTTACATGGTTTACAATGTCTAAATCCGATAAAAAAACGATTTTTTCAAATACCATTTCTTTTTCGTGATTGATATTGATTTTTGAAAAACTATCTGTTGTGGCTTTATTTTCTGGAAATAATTCGAAATGACCGGTTGGCAAAGCTAATGGGTCAGGTCTCCTTAATTTGGTATTAAAGACAACCCAAAATGTCTCGGATCCAACAATTTTTTTACCATTCAAATACATTTCTAAGGCGCGAACCGAGCGTGAGTTCTCCAACGAATTGATCCAGGTTTTTACCGTAACCACATCTTTCCATTTGGGCAATTCAGTTATTTCCACACGCATTCTGCTCAGTACCCACGCTTGGTCAAATTCCTGCATATCCGAAAAACTGATGCCGCCAATTTCCGAATGATATGCGGCAGTTAATTGCAAAAGATTACACAAATCGGTATATTTTAAATAGCCATTTGGCGCGCACTGTGTAAAATTGATTTCCCAATCTTTGCTTAAAACGGAAGTGAAATTTGTGGCTATTGGCATAGGATGGATTTTAGATTGTATGGTTTAGTTAAATAAAGTTTTCAATATATTCGATGATTTTTCGTCTATCCGTCAAATAATCAAACCATTTAGCGTTTTCGGTTCTCTTAAACCAGGTAAGCTGGCGTTTTGAAAACCTTCTGGTGTTTTTTTTGATTTCTTCTATTGCGAATTCTAAAGAGAATTCACCGTCAAAATAACTGAATAATTCTCGATAGCCCACGGTTTGCAATGCATTAAGATCTTTATTTGGATATAGCGCTTCAGCTTCGGCCAATAAGCCTTGACTGATCATAATATCCACCCGCTGGTTTATTCGGTCGTAAATGACGCTTCTTTCTGCTTCTAGTCCAATAATGATAGGTGAAAATCTTCTGCTGTTTTGTTTTTGGTTCAAAAAAGAAGAATATGGTTTTCCGGAGCCAATGCAAACTTCGACAAAACGCATCATTCGTTGCGGATTTTGTAATGTTTGTGGATTTTTCTTTACTAGTTTTTTAAAATAGTCGGGGTCTAACATTTCCAATTGTTGCTGCAGATATTCAATTCCTGATTTTTCGTAATTTGAAGTCACTTCAGAGCGGACAGCGGGATCAATTTCCGGAAATGCATCGAATCCCTTTAGAATTGCGTCAACGTACAAGCCCGATCCGCCAACAAGTACCACATAATCATTTGTAAGATACAATTCGTCCAATTTTGCCATGGCTTCTTTTTCGAAATCACCCACGGTATAATTATCAAAAATTGATTTGTTTTGAATAAAATGATGTTTCGCGGCCGCCAATTCTTCGGTTGAAGGAACTGCTGTACCAATAGTCATTTCTTTAAAAAACTGGCGGCTGTCACAGGATATGATTTCGCAATTAAAATGATTTGCCAAAGCAATACTCAGCGAAGTTTTTCCGATGGCAGTTGGCCCGATGATGGTGATTAGATATTTCATATTGTTTTTAGCCCGGATGGAAACGGAAACCCCGCAGTTATGAAAGTTAGTTTTTTCTTGGTTGTAAAAAAGCGACTTTGGAAGCTCTTTTTACAGCCCTAGAAAAACAACTTGAATAACGAGGAGTTGCAGTGTACAGCTGGAAATAGCTTCCTGTTATTTTTTTTCTAAGCGAGACCCACAATGGTCACAAAATTTTGCGTTTTCACGATGATATTCTGTACCACAATTTTTGCATGGATTTTTAATGCTTGAATTCTTTTTTTTATCGTTCGTTTTTACGATTTCGGCTGTGACAATTCCTGTTGGAACGGCAATGATTCCATAACCCAAAATCATTACTAAAGAAGCGATGAGCTGACCTAATGGTGTTATTGGAGAAATATCGCCATATCCCAAGGTGGTCAGGGTGACAATGGCCCAATAGATGCTGACTGGAATGCTGGTAAAACCACTTCCTTTTCCTTCCACTACATACATAATGGCTCCTATTATGATGGTGCTGATTAATACAAAATAGAGAAAAACGATAATTTTTTCTTTGCTGGCTAGTATTGCTCTGCCTAAATTAAGAGATTGAGCGGAAAATTTTGGATGATTTAATATTTTGAACAATCTTAATAAGCGAAAAACTTTAACTATTGTTAAAACACTGGTTCCAGTAAATAAAAATGTTAAATAGATCGGCAGGATCGCAATCAAATCTATGATGCCATAGAAACTCAGAACATATTTCAATGGCTTATCGATTGAAATGATCCGTAACAGATATTCTATGGTGAATAGAATAGTGATGATCCATTCTAGAAATACAAGATAAGCGTGGTATTTTTGATCAAAATCATGAACTGTTTCCATCGTTACAATAAGAACACTTAACAGAATAAGTCCTAGAAGAATCAGATCAAACACCCGACCGGCCATTGTGCTAGAGCCATAGACTATAACATGGATTTTTTCTCTGAAAGTGCTAAATTTTGATTTTATATCCTGCATAAGAAATGAAGATGAATAAAGTTGATAAAATTAAAAATTTATAACTTTCATTACCTTACTTTTTCGCAAATAACCTTGAATGCTATTTCGAGTATCTCGATTACTTTGCATCGGTATAATGATGTTTTTTAAAATCTCTATATTGTTAATCTGATAATTCAAATCATAGAAGGCGTATCCTT
>Ga0137355_1000030_pt1 | contig 21311 bp, 21 predicted proteins | sample EasRivERMLT800_2_FD_104763 | JGI IMG/M metagenome (GOLD analysis project Ga0137355, IMG submission 104763) | Soil microbial communities from meander-bound floodplain in the East River, Colorado, USA - East River MetaG ERMLT800_2 | ecosystem: Environmental > Terrestrial > Soil > Floodplain ... | reverse complement strand
TGCCATACAACAAAACCCAATTATTCCCAACCAAATTAAAGAGCTATCTGGTTTTGCGAATAATTTTTTCTTTTCGGTTTTGATCGTTTCTTTGGCTTTTATCAAAAACTTATAATTAGAAATAACCAACAGGAGTACTATTCCGGCAACGATTATAAAATGAACATAAGGCGTGAGTTTTAAACTCAGCATACCCAAACCGAACAAAGCGCCCAAAAATCCGGCCAAACTCCACATCCCATGAAAAGAGGACATGATGGTTTTCTTGAATAACACTTCGGTATAAACCCCTTGTGTGTTTACGGCTATATTTGATAAATTTCCGAAAATCCCAAACAAAAATAATCCGATCGATAACTGCCAAGAGTTGGTAGCTAATCCGAGATTCGTTAAACTAAAAATATAAAATAATAGCGAAAATATAAGAATGCGATAGCTGCCAAATCGAGTTACAATTTTTCCTGAAAATGGCATAATTATCAATTGCCCCAAAGGCACCGAAAACAAAATAGTTCCTAAGCTGCCATCGCTTAGCTGTAAGGCCGTTTTAATATCGGGAATTCGGCTTGCCCAGGTTGCAAAACACAAACCCATTCCGAAATAAAACATTGAAACCGCCCAACGAATTCTGTTCAAATAGGAAACCTTTAGATCTTTATATGCTTTTTTATATTTGGCCTTGGTTTTGAATCTGGAAATAAAATTTAAATCGATCAATACAATTGGTTTTAAAAATTTGGATCGACAAAATTACAAATAAGATTACAGCAATTTATCAAAACCATTTTGGCATCAATAAATACATCGTTATAGTTTATAAATTTATCGTTTTCATTTGTTGATTACTTCGAATTGCAGCTTCAATAATTTGCATAACATGTATCCCATCAATTGCCGTTACGGGTTCTATTGCATCATTTATAATAGACTGATACATTCCTTCAAAAAAATCATAATAATTCCCTTGAAGTGTTTTTACCTTCTCTTTGACAATATTTTTATCAATTTCAGTATGCAGTAGTCCCTGGTTTTCTACGGATTCAGTTCCCCAACTATCCAGATTCAGTTTTTTGCCTAATTTTAAATCGTCTTCCTGTACATCTCCGCGTGGTTTTAGAAAAGAGCCTTTTTTGCCATGAATCACATACGAGGGAACTGCTTCCCTAACAAAAAAACCTGCTTTCAATCGGACTCTAAAATCAGGATAATACAACAAAATATCCATATAATCGCCGACTAAAGAATGCTCTCTAGTGATTCGAATATCCGCAAAAACAGCCTTTGGCATACCAAATAAAAACAATGCCTGATCAATTAAATGCGGCCCCAAATCTTTCAAAATTCCTGCTCCAGAATTGATACTCTCTTTGTGCTGTTTTGGACTCAAAAGCGGGTTGTATCGATCAAAGTGGAATTCGGCTTCCACTAATTCCCCCAGTACATTGTCAGAAATTACTTTTTGTACCGTTTTGAAATCACTATCCCATCTTCGGTTTTGGAAAACCGCTAATTTTAATCCTTTTTCATTTGCCAGATCGGCTAATTCCCGTGCCTCGGCCGCTGTTGTGGTAAATGCTTTTTCGACCACCACATGTTTCCCCGCCAGCAAAACTTTTTTGGCATATTCAAAATGCGTTTCAACCAGCGTATTTACTATGACCAAATCGATCGTATCTTCGAGTAAATCATCGATTGTGGAATAGCTTTTTACTCCAGGATATTCTTGCTGAATCTGTTTTTTAGTACGTTCCCAGGAACCAACGAGTTCAAATCCGGGATGGATAGATAAAAAAGGCGCATGGAAAACTTTTCCGGACATACCGTAAGAAAGGAGCGCTGTTTTTATTTTTTGCATGAAACTGGGTTTTAAGCAAAGTTACAGTTCCTAATACATTTATGATTAATTAACAAACATTTAAATCTTCGCCAAATAATATTGGCCTATTAATAAATAGAAAATAGTATTTTTGTCCGTTATAAAAGAACTAAAATTACAAAATGGAAATAGTTATCAAGCTTTCTCAATTCTTATTGAGCCTATCATTACTGATTATACTTCACGAATTAGGACATTTTATCCCTGCCAAATTATTTAAAACCAGAGTGGAAAAATTTTACTTATTTTTTGATGTAAAATACTCTTTGCTGAAAAAGAAAATTGGCGAAACCGAATACGGAATTGGGTGGCTACCATTGGGCGGTTATGTGAAAATATCTGGGATGATTGATGAAAGCATGGACAAGGAACAGATGGCTCTGCCTCCGCAACCATGGGAATTCCGTTCTAAACCGGCCTGGCAACGTTTGATCATTATGCTTGGCGGGGTTACCGTGAATTTCATTCTGGCTTTTATCATTTATATTGGAATGGCATTTGCTTATGGCGACTCCTATATTGCAACCAAAGATTTAAAAGATGGTTATTTGATAGAAAATAAAGCCATGCTAAAAGCGGGTTTTAAAACCGGTGATAAAATCATTTCTATTGATGGCGAAAAGTTGAAAAAATTCGACAATGAAATGAATGCAAAAATAGTAATGGCAAAACAGATCCTAGTTGAAAGAAACGGAGCTGAGCAACAAATAAAAATACCAACTGATTTTGTGGATCAATTGTCAAAACTAGAGAGAGGTCCATTAGTATCAATTAGAATTCCTTTTGTTATAGGTGGAGTTCCTGCAGAATCTTTAAATACAGAATTAAAACCAAAAGATATTCTTATTGCTTTGAATGGGCAAAAGACCAAATACCTAGACGAGGCCAAAATTGTTTTAGAGCAAAATAAAAACAAAAAAATTCTCGCTATTGTAATTAGAAATGAAAAAGAGCTACAGATTCCTGTGGTTGTTTCTAAAGAAGGAAAATTAGGGATCCAATTGGGTGGATTTGACATTAAATCATTGGATAAATTGGGCTATTACAAAATAAGTAAACAAGAATTCGGTTTATTGGAATCAGTTCCTGTCGGAATCGAAAAAGGAAAAAACCAACTGGTAGGTTATGGCAAACAACTTAAAATGATTTTCAACCCAGAAACCAAAGCTTATAAACAAGTAGGTGGTTTTGCAGCCATTTTTAACATTTTTCCTAATACTTGGAGCTGGGAAGCTTTTTGGACTATTACCGCTTTGTTATCGATAATGCTTGGTGTAATGAACTTATTGCCTATTCCGGCACTCGATGGTGGCCATGTAATGTTTTTATTATATGAAATGGTAAGCGGGAAAAAACCAAGCGATAAATTCCTTGAAAATGCCCAAATGGTTGGTTTCGTATTACTTATAACCCTGTTGTTATTTGCCAATGGAAACGACATCTACAAGGCGGTTATCGGGAAGTAAAAAAGATTGACTTTTTTTGTAATTTTGTTTGCAACAAACAAATTAAGTCATATATTTGCACCGCTTTAAAAGTGAAACACACTTTCCTTCTTAGCTCAGTTGGTTAGAGCATCTGACTGTTAATCAGAGGGTCCTTGGTTCGAGCCCAAGAGAGGGAGCATTATTAAAAAGACTATCAGAAATGATGGTCTTTTTTTGTTTAAAATATCCCCCTCTTTTAAAAATCGTTTAGATCTTAAATCAAAGCCTTTAAATCCCTATATTCTCTCTCCTGTTTTTTTTGGATAATGCTTTCAGCAAAAAAATCATTGTCAAATACACTCCAATCGAAAAAGGTACAGCTGTGACAAACCACCCTCCTAAGCCACAAAACAATTCAAACGAGAGTTGGCTTAGTGTTTTTAAAAAATCACTCTCAAATGAGGTTAAAATTTCTTTTAGCGTATGTATCGTTGGAGGAATCGAAAAAACATATTCCCCTACTCTAATAAACGGTATTATCAATAGGATCTGAATAGGCCAAACCAAATAACTTAACGTCATCATGATGGGCAGATTTAATTTCCATTTAAATGACACTGTCGTTAAGATAAAGGTGCTGATCCCCAAAATTGGAATAATGGAAAACAATATCGAAAGAACAATACTCAGGGTCAATTCTTTTATTGTTAAACCTTGCTTAAAAAGTGCGGCACTTTTATTCCTAATTTTTTTTAATTTTGACTTCATTTTTAAATATTGATTCAATCGAGGAAATTCTCCCTAAAGATAATTATTATTTGATCTATTCGTTCTTAAATTCTAAACGAGTATCGTCCCTGGAAATGATCATTCTATTCTAAATATTGTTTTAATAAAAAAAAAGCACTGTTTCATTCCTTGGAATGAAACAGTGCTTTTCAATTTTAACCACACCATTACTTCTTAGACAACCAAACTTTTGGATTGGTGTACATGGTGTTTTGATAAATGATGAACTTCAGTATAGTCTTTCCTTCACCATTCATTCTTATTTTTCCCAAAATCTGTTTGATGTTCACTTTGTCTCCCTTACTAACAAGCACTGAACTTAAGTTTTGATATACCGTAAAAAAATCACCATGTTGTATCATTACCGCTTTATTTACGGGCGACAAGACCATAACACTTGTTACCTCACCACCAAACACCGCTCTTGCGTTGGCGCCTGAATCGGTTGTGATTTCCAATCCACTATTATGTATTACCAATGTTTTATAAACTGGGTGGGCCTGATCACCATATCCCAATGAAATAAAACCTTTCTCTACAGGCCAAGGCAGTCTACCTTTGTTGTTTTTGAAATTATCCGACTCTATTTTACTTTCATTCGTTAAAACAATTTTTGTAGAAGAAACCGGTGCCGATGCCACTTCAACTTTAGGTGTTGCTTTCGCCGCTGCTTTCTCCACTTCTTTTGGGATTGGGATTGGTTTCGGAATCGGTTTAGAATTGGCTTTCGCTTTGGCTTTGGCAACTGCATTGGCTTTTTCTATTTCTTTTATTTTTTCTAAAGCCTTTGCTTTTTCTAATGCTCTGGCCTTGGCCAATGCGTCGGCTTTGGCTTTCTCTTTTGCTGCCTTTTCTATCGCTGCTTTTCTATTGGCCTCGGCAATGGCCGCGCGAATTAGTTTGTCGATTTTTTTATCGATCGTTCTAGATTCCTGTTGGCTTTTCTTGATAGCCTTGGCTATTTTCTCTTTATCTTTCTTGAGAGAATTTACCAGTTTTTCTTGTTCCTGTTTTTCTTTTTCCAAAGACGATCGCTCCTGTTCATTTTCGGCTATCAGTTTTTGTTTGGCTATTTTCTGAATATTTAATTTATCATTAAACCCTGAAAGGCGAATCGATTTTGATTGTATCTCTTCTCCTTGCATCTTTCTATAATTGGTATATTGTTTCATATACTGAGCTCTTTTATAGGCTTGGATAAAATTTTTGGAAGACAATAAAAACATGGCGCGGCTTTCCTCTGATCGGCTTTTGTACGATTTTACAATCATCTTAGCATAGTCCTCTTTGAGCAGAGCAAGTTCGTTTTCGAGTATATTAATTCGAACTTGATTTATCAATATATTATTCCCCAAAAGCTGGGTTTGCTTTTCGGTAGTATGAATCAGCGTTTCTTTAAGTTTTATTTTATCGCTCTGCAAAGCAATTACATGGGTCGCGGTTTTTTCTTTTTTCTTTACCGTTTGCAATTGTTTTTCGTTGTCTCTAATTTCTTGTTGCAATTGGGCTTTACGGAATTCTAATTTTTGCTGTTGTGTTTCTTGACCCCATACTATTGAGGTCAATCCAATAAAAATCAGACTCAAAAATAATTTTGGCATGTACTATTATATTTTTTACAAACTTACTTAATTATAATTCTTTTGGCTCTATTTGAAATGTTTTAAAGGAAAGAAAATTCTTTAGAAAAAATAAATTAAAAAGCACTATTTCCCTTTTAAGGATAAAATAGTGCTTTTATAAAACTAAATTTTCTACTGACTACATATTGAATAACCAACTCGCAGGATTGATATAGGTCGTATTTTGCGAAATGGTAAACTTAAGAATGGTTTTTCCTTCTCCTGTAGTTCTAACTTTTCCTAAATTTTGTTTAATATTTACTTTATCTCCTTTACTTACGTTTACCGAACTTAGATTCTGATACACTGTGAAAAAATCCCCATGTTGAATCATTACTGCCTTATTCACCGGTGAAAAAACCATAACACTCGTGACTTCTCCCGCAAACACTGCCCTTGCATTGGCACCTTGATCCGTAGTGATTTCTACCCCACTATTGTGAATCACCAATGTTGGATAAACAGGATGCGATTGATTCCCAAAACCTAAGGATACAAATCCTTTTTCTACAGGCCAAGGCAATTTCCCTTTATTGGCTTTGAAATTATCCGATTCAATTTTTCCTTCTGCCGTCAGTACAATTCTGGAAGATGAAACTGCAGTTGTTATAGGTGGTGCATTAGGATCTCCTTTGGCTCTTTCTATTGCCGCTTTTCTATTGGCCTCGGCAATGGCTTCCCGTATTAATCGATTAATCTGTCTATCGATTGTTCTTGCTTCTTGTTGTTTTTTCTTGATTTGGGCAGCAATTTTCTTTTTGTCCTTTTTGATGGAATTGACTAATTTTTGTTGCTCTTGTTTTTCCTTTTCTAATTCGCGTCGTTCCTTTTCGTTTTCGGCAATTAATTTTTGCTTGGCCTTTTTTTGGATTTCAAGTTTATTGTTGAAGCTTAAAAGTTGATTCGATTTAGATTGAATTTCCTCGCCTTGCATTTTTCTGTAATTGGCGTATTGCTTCATGTACTGTGCCCTTTTGTAGGCTTGCAAAAAGTTTTCTGACGACAATAAAAACATCGCTCTACTTTGTTCGGAACGGCTTTTGTAAGATTTCACAATCATCCGAGCATAATCTTCCTTAAGGACTTTTAGCTCTCTTTTAAGTTTATTGATTTGAAGTTGATTAATATACATGTCATTCTTCAAAAGCTTGGTTTGCTTTGTGGTTGTATTTATCAATTTCACTTTAAGATTTATTTTTTTGCTTTGCAACACTATTACGTTAACGGCACTTTTTTCTTTCTTCTTTACCGTTTGCAATAATTGCTCATTTTCCCTGATTTCCTTTTGGATTTCGGCTTTTCGTTCTTCTAATTTTTCTTGTTGCGTTTGTTGGCTCCACGCAAATGAAGACATAATTAAAAAAAATAGGCTTAGGAGAAATTTTGACATCTTAAAAATATATTTTTCAAATTTACTTAATTATAATTCTTTTATAACCATTTGGCACACTATAAGGAAAAGAAAGTGCTTCATTGATAGTAATTGTGTTATAATCCAAGTTGATTTGGGTTTTTCCTTTCTTTTGAAAAGTGTTTATGAGTACATTCGCCGGAATTGTTATTTCTTTATATACTTTATTATCTGAGTAAGTAACCTGAATCATTCGATCCTCTTCGGTTTGAGTTATTTCTTGCTTTTGCATCAAAAAAGTATTCGCCTCAAAAATGAATGCTTTTTTGGTATTGGCATCCGATAAATCATCTAATCTATACGATTGATCTATAATTGATTCCTTATATTTTCCTTTTTTTAAATCATCCATAGCCTGGCCAATAAGCATATTTTGGACTTTATTATAATCCAAATCCGTTCCCAGCCACTGGCTCAACGAGCTAAAATCTCCTTCAAAATAACTTCCACCCATTTTTTCATAATAACTTACCGTTGTAGGGGTTATCAGTGCTTTGGCCATGGTGATTCCCAAAAAGCGAACAGATACCAAAATCTGCTCATTTTTCTTAATTTTTATTTCGGCAGTTACATTTTGCGTTTGCCTATCATCTGAATATTGAGCATTTGCCTTTATATACAATGTAGAAAACTCGTTTTTATTGTTGTAATAATTTTCTATGATTTTATCCGCATCCAAAAGGGCCTCGCTTTTAGTTACCGTTGTGACAACCGATTTAGATTTACAAGAAACGAGCGTCAGCGAACTGACGAAGCAAACCATAAAGACAAGCGGTAGTACTATAGAAAGTTTTTTCATTATTTTTTATCTTTTAATAAAAGGTTTGCTTTGGAAAAATACAATTCTTTTTTCTTAAAATCTCCCAAACCATTATAAGCTTCCCCTAATTGTATGTTGTAATTAATTTCTAATGCTCTATCATCTACCAAATAATCCAATCCCATTTCCAACATGCTTTTGGCTTCCTTGAATTGTTGCAACTGATTATTGGCTAAACCTGAATAATAATAAAACTCTGGTTGTGTAGGATACAATTCAATCATTATCATTGCTTTGTTGGCCACCAATTCAAATTGTTTGGCTTCGCTATAGACTTGAAGCAAAAGTAAATTGGTCTCCATATCCTCGTCGGAATTATTTTTCAATGATCGTTCATAATATTTAATGGCTTTGTCCCATTGTTGTTTATTATGAAAAAACTTTCCAATTTCCTTAGAAACATTTACAGTTTTATCCTTGTCAAAATAAGTAACCGCTTTTTCTAAATCGGCGGTGTATTGTGGATTTTTGTCAGTAAAAATCAAAAACTCATTCAATATTCTATGCTTGATTTTTGAATCAATTTTGTTGCTTGCCAAAACAATGTTCATGGCAGCTACCGCTTTGGAACCCTCATTGTTATTTAAATAACTTTTAAATAAACTCACTTGGGCCCACTCCGAGGTTGGAATTTCAGTTTCTAATCTTTTAGTGATCTCAACCGCTTTTTCCACCTCATTATTCTTGGAATATAAATAAATAAGCGCAATATAATTAGACTCGTCCTTTGGGTTTTTATTAATCTGGTCTATCAGGTTTGCAATTTCCGTGTCTTGATATTTTCCACTCGATAAAATCTGGATTTTATACGATTCTCTTTTTTCAGACTTCCCGAATTTGTCATTCATTTCATTGATGAGTTCAAGCGCTTTGTCAAATTGATTTGTACCCATGTAAAGCGAAATCAAATCATTTTTAAATTGTTCGTCAAATAAAATCAACCTGTTGATTATTATAATTCCCTGCTTGAAATCTTTAGTTGCATAACATACATCGTACATTCCTACCCAAAACCATTTATTATTTGGGTCAATTTTCGAAGCGTGTTCAAACGAATTATAAGCATTTTTATAATCTTTTAAGGCTAAATAATTTTTCCCCAATTCGAAATAAACAGTCGCATCATTGGGTTTTAACTTTAGACATTGTTCCAGCGCGATTATCGCCTTATCATAGTTTTCAATCCCTTTTTGCAATAATGACTCATAAAAATAATCCTGAAATTTGTCGGTTTCCTGCTTAATTTCCTCAGGTTCGATTTGTGCCAAAAGCGTAGCTGAATTGCATACCAGCAAAACGAAAGATAAAATTAATAACGCTCTTTTTTTCATTTTTATATTGTAGTCATTTTTTTAAGAAATAACCACAATCCTGAAATATTTCTGGATTGTGGTTAGATAATCTATTCCAGCACCGAATAATCCCCGATACTAATACTGGTAAAATTACCATCAAAACTCGCATGATTTCCAATCATGGCATTGTCTAAATTGGCGTTTTTTATATGAGTATTGTTTTGTACCAAACTATTTTTAATTGTTGTGTTTTTAACATGACACCCTTTTCCCAATGATACATTTGGCCCTACTGTAGCATTGATTAAGATTACATCTTCGCCAATATAACACGGTGGTATAATTGTTGAATTTTCTAATTTTACATTATTATCTACCAGATGCTCTCCATCCTTTTGTAAAAATCCTAACATTCTGGAATTGGTTTCCACAGTCACATTTTTGTTACCGCAGTCCATCCATTCCTCTACTTTGCCTGGAACAAATTTCATTCCTTTTTGCTTTAGGTTTTCTAAACCGTCCGTCAATTGGTATTCACCACCTTTCATGATGTCATTATCCAGTAAATACTGCAATTCAGAGCGTAAATCTTCTCCTTTTTTGAAATAATAAATTCCTATGATCGCCAAATCCGACACGAATTCAGTTGGTTTTTCAACAAAATCTACAATCTCATTTTTTTCATTCAATTGCACAACTCCAAAAGCGCTTGGGTCTTCTACTTGCTTTACCCAAATCACACTGTCGGCAGTGGTATCTAAACTAAAGTCGGCTCTAAAAAGTGTGTCGGCATAAGCCACTACAATAGGTCCTGACATACTTTCTTTGGCGCTCATGATAGCGTGTCCAGTACCAAGAGGCTGATCCTGATAATAGATAGTCCCTTTGGCTCCTAATTTTTCAGCTATTTTTATTAAATCTTTTGGCACCTGTGGACCAAAATCCTTATGGATAATAAAAGCGATCTCTTCTATATCTTGATTGATTACACTTGCAATATCTTCAACTAATCGATGAACGATAGGTTTCCCCGCAATTGGAATTAATGGTTTTGGTACGGTTAAGGTATGAGGGCGAAGACGTGAACCACGACCCGCCATTGGGATTATTATTTTCATGTTTTTTTATTAAAAGATTAAAGGATTTGAAAATTGAAAGATTACTTCATTTTCAAATCTTCAAATTAATTCATTTTCAAATTTATTTTATTTTTAAACCAAATACGGTAAACTGAATACTGCCAGCTATTTCACTCCGGTGCTACCAAAGCCCCCTTCACCCCTGGAGGTTTCCGAAAGTTCAAGCACTTCCTGCCAATCGGCACGTTCGTGTTTGGCGATGATTAATTGTGCAATTCGTTCTCCGTTTTCGATAACAAATGTTTCATTGGATAAATTTACTAAAATCACTCCTATTTCTCCACGATAATCCGCATCAATTGTACCAGGCGAATTAAGAACGGTGATTCCTTTTTTGGCCGCAAGACCACTTCTAGGTCGTACCTGTCCTTCGAAACCTATTGGTAATTCTATAAAAAGTCCTGTTTTTACAATGGTTCTTTCAAGCGGATTTAAGGTTATCGGTTCGGTTAAATTGGCGCGCAAGTCCATACCCGCCGAGGCAACGGTTTCATAATTCGGTAAATCGTGTTGAGACTTATTTATAATGTTTATTTTCATTTTTTTAGGATTTAGTGCTTAGCCGTGATGGAAGTGAAAAGCCTTTTGAAATAAAATTGATTTTTTTCTTGGACTAAAAGAGCGACCGGAGGAAGCTCCTTTTGGGACTTAGAAAAAAATCAATTTTATAAAAAGCTTGTAACGAACAGCGCGAATAGCTTCTAATTAAATATTATTTGTTTTTTCGTTTTAAAATTTTCATTAATGTTTCTTTTTCGCCGTAATATATAAAATACATGAATATCATTAATAACGGAATTCCAACAAAATAATTCTCTCGAAATCCATAAAATGAAATGGCGGAAAATCCGATAGATAAAGTCAGATAGCTACCTATTTTTTTCATGTCATACGGAATCGGATAGTGTTTATTCCCTAAATAATATGATATAAACATCATACTTCCATAGGCTGCAATAGTGGCGATTGCCGAGCCATAGTAGCCCATGGTAGGAATCAATAAATAGTTAAGTGCCAAAGTCAATATAGCACCTACTATGGAAATATAGGCACCAACATGCGTCTTATCAATAAGTTTGTACCAAACGGAAAGATTGGTGTAAATTCCCAGAAAAAAATTGGCGAGAATGATTAGTGGAACGACTTTCATGGCTTCCCAATAGGACGTGTCCCGAATCATAATAAGTTTTAGAACATCTGCAAAAACAATTACGGATAATAAAATAAACGATCCAAAAATGACAAAATACTTAGTAATCGTTGCATACGTTTGTGGCGCATCCTCATTTGAAGAATGGCTAAAAAAGAAAGGCTCGATTCCTAATGTATAAGCCGTTCGATATAACACCATGAATAATCCCAACTTATAACAGGCGGAATATACACCAACTTCCGCATCGGCAATGTTTGCGGGCAATAGTCGGCCCAAAAGAATTTTGTCGAACTGTTCATTAATGGCAAAAGCGATTCCGGCTACCATTATGGGAAGTCCATAGCGTAACATACTTTTCCAGAGTATATAATCAAATTTCCATTTTAAGAAAACATAATTAGGAGAAAGCGTGACGAATGTCAATAAACTGGCAATAATATTTGCTAAAAATATGTAACCAATTTGAAAGTTTTCGATGAATACTGAACTTAAAAAACTATCTGGATCCGATTGGGCAATTTGTGGCAAATACACCAAAAAGAAAATATTCAACACAAGATTGATCACCACATTGGCAATTTTAATTTGTGCGTAAATCATTGGCTTCTGATGGGCTCTCAGTTTTGAAAAAGGTATAATAACCAAGGCATCCAAAGCCAAAATCCAAATGGTATAATTGATGTATTGGGCATCGATCCCTGACCAAGCAGCTAATGTATTTCGGAATAATAACGCTATAAGCAAAAACGAAATGGTGGTCCAAAAAATAGAGACCATCGACGTTTCGATAACCGATCTTTTGTCCTCTTCTTTATTATAAAATCTAAAGAAAGCAGTCTCCATACCATAGGCCAAAATAACATTGAAGAAAATCATCCAGGCAAAAATAATGGAAACTTTCCCGTACTCAGCTTTGGGCAGTAAATCAGTATAAAGCGGAACCAACAAAAAACTAAACATTCTCGGTATCACCGTTGCTAGTCCATAAATGGCAGTTTGTTTGAAAAGATTTTTATATAATCCCAAAATAATATGTCTATTAAAAATTGTAAAACAAAAATAACTAATTCTTTGATTTATTATTGAAATTGTTAACTCAATAAAACGGCGGTATACTTATTTAAAAGAATTATGTCAATCCTGCTTCGTCCAAAATTTTTACAAAATGAAATCCTTTGGGAACATATCCTTGGTTATAATAAAAACGGTGGGCGTCAAAATTGGTGGTGAATGCATCTAAAACAATATTCGTACAGCCCAAATCAATTGCTTTCTGTTCTATATAATCGGTAAGTAATTTGCCAATTCCTTTGGATCGGTGTTCCGGATGCACCACAAAATTATCAATTTCGAGGTATTTTCCAGACCATAGTTTGGTAGATGACCAACATCCGGTAATACCAACACAGGTTTCATTTTCGAAAACAGCGATTTGAATATAATTATGTGGAATCATATCGGTCAAATAGGACTCGTATTTTTCTTTACCGAGATTAGGGTATAGGTATTGCATTACTTCAATTTGAGCAAGCATTTCAGAAAGCGTGGTAAGTTCTTTAATTTCCAACTTCATAAAATTTATGTTATAAAATTAAATAAAAAAAGAGCCACGCGATGCGTGGCTCTCAGAAATATTATAAAAAATTATTATCCATTCAACGCTTCAGCTCCACCAACAATCTCTAGGATTTCATTGGTAATAGCTGCTTGACGCGCTTTATTGTAAGTCAATTTCAATTGATTTCTCATTTCTGTTGCATTATCAGTTGCTTTATGCATAGCAGTCATACGAGCACCATGTTCTGAAGCAAAAGAATCTCTTATCCCTTTGTATAATTGCGTTTTCAATGATTTTGGAATCAAAGTCAATACAATTTCCTCTTTAGAAGGTTCGAAAATATAATCTCCTGTAGAAACTGGTTTGTCAGATTGAATCGGTGCCAAAGGCAAAAATTGTTCGGTTTGAACGATTTGAGTCGCTGCATTTTTGAATTGATTGTAAACCAATTCAATTTTGTCATACTCTCCAGAAACAAATTTCTGAGTTAATATATCCGCAATTAAGGCAACATTATCAAAAGTCAAATTATCAAAAATAGGACTTTGATTGTCAATAACGCTATGAGTTTTACTCAACACATCATTTCCTTTTTTACCAATTGCAAAAATATCAACTTGTTTTCCTGCATAGAAATCAGAACGATTTTTAGCTTCCTTAATTACATTTGTGTTAAAAGCACCACATAAACCTCTATTAGAAGTTATGGCTACAACTAAAACTTTTTTCACCTCACGTTGTGAAGTAAAATCTCCACCTACGTCACCATCAAGTGTTGCAGAAAGATTTTGTAATAATTCCGTCAATTTTTCGGCATAAGGGCGCATCGCCGTGATTGCATCTTGTGCTTTCTTTAGCTTTGCTGCAGAAACCATTTTCATCGCCGATGTAATTTGCATCGTAGATGAAACGGAAGTAATTCTATTACGGATTTCCTTTAAATTTGCCATTTTATTTATAGTGAAGAGTGAGTCGTGAAAAGTGAATAGTCTAAACTACTCACTTTTCACTTTTCACTAATTAGTTATATTTCGCTGAAACTTCTTTTGCTACAGTTTCAATTACATCTGTAATTTCATCTGTCAATTTTCCTGCTTTCAAAGCATCAAGAGTAGCTCTGTGTTTGTTGTTCAAGAATTCCAAGAAATCTTTCTCAAATTCTTTTACTTTTTCTACAGGAACTGTTCTTAATAAATTTTTAGAACCAGCATAGATAATTGCTACTTGGTCTTCAACAGTATAAGGATCATTCAAACCTTGTTTCAAGATCTCAACGTTTCTTCTTCCTTTTTCAATTACATTTAAAGTAACCGCATCCAAATCAGAACCAAATTTAGCAAAAGCTTCCAATTCACGGAATTGAGCTTGGTCTAATTTTAAAGTACCCGCTACTTTTTTCATTGATTTAATTTGTGCATTACCGCCCACACGAGATACAGAGATACCTACGTTGATCGCTGGACGAACTCCTGAGTTGAACAAGTCAGACTCCAAGAAAATTTGTCCGTCAGTAATCGAAATTACGTTTGTTGGGATATAAGCAGAAACGTCACCCGCTTGAGTTTCGATAATTGGCAAAGCTGTCAATGATCCACCACCTCTAACGATTGGTTTCAATGATTCTGGCAAATCGTTCATGTTTTTAGCAATACCGTCATCGGCAATTACTTTACAAGCACGCTCTAATAATCTACTGTGAAGGTAGAAAACGTCTCCAGGATATGCTTCACGTCCCGGTGGTCTTCTTAATAAAAGAGAAACCTCACGGTAAGCAACAGCTTGTTTTGATAAATCATCATAAACAATCAAAGCCGGACGACCAGAATCTCTAAAATATTCTCCAATTGCAGCACCTGCGAAAGGAGCATACACTTGCATTGGAGCTGGGTCAGAAGCATTTGCAGCAACAATAACGGTATAAGCCATTGCACCTTTTTCTTCTAACATTTTTGCAATTCCTGCAACAGTCGAAGCTTTTTGCCCGATAGCTACATAGATACAAAATACAGGTTTTCCTGCATCGTAAAATTCTTTTTGATTTAAGATAGTGTCAATACAAACAGTTGATTTACCTGTTTGACGGTCACCAATAACCAACTCACGTTGTCCACGACCAACCGGGATCATAGCATCTACTGCTTTTACTCCTGTTTGTAATGGCTCAGTAACTGGTTGACGGAAGATAACTCCAGGAGCTTTTCTTTCCAAAGGCATTTCGTATAAATCTCCACCGATTGGTCCTTTTCCATCAATTGGAAAACCAAGAGTGTTTACAACACGACCTACCATTTGTTCTCCTACTTTAAGAGAAGCAATACGTTGTGTTCTTTTTGCAGTAGAACCTTCTTTGATTCCTGTTGATGGTCCTAAAAGTACCACACCAACATTGTCTTCTTCAAGATTCAAAACGATAGCTTCTAATCCGTTATCGAATTCTACTAATTCACCATATTGAACATTTGAAAGCCCATAAATACGAGCAATACCATCTCCAACTTGAAGTACTGTTCCTACTTCCTCTAGCGTAGCACCAGATTCAAAACCTTCTACTTGCTTTCTTAATATTGCTGAAATTTCAGCAGGTTTGATTTCCGCCATCTTAATTTATAATTTAGACACTTAAATGTGTAATAAAACTAATTACTTAACTCTCTTTTTAATACTTGTAATCTGTTGGCTACAGAAGCATTGTACTGCTTGTCGCCTATTCTTAAAATAAATCCTCCAATAACTGATGGATCTACAATATTTTCAATACTTACTTTTTTATCTGAAAGGGTAGCGATTTTAGCTATAACTTTAGCTCCTAACACTTCATCCATTGGAACAGCTGTAGTAACCTGAGCTACTTCAACACCATTCATAATATCAGATAATTTACTGTATTCTAAAGCAATTGCCTCTAGAATTTCGAATCTTTTGTTTTCGAATAATAAATGAAATAATCCTTTGGTTACACCATTTATACCAGCAAAAACTTCTAACAATGCTGACTCTTTCACTTCAACTTTTGTAGTTGGATTTTGAATAAAAGTACTCAACTCCAAGTTCCCATTTATTGTCGAAGCAATCAATTTCATATCGTTATTTACAACTTCAGCCATCCCTTTAGAGTCGGCTAAGTCTAATATTGCTTTCGCATAACGAATTGCTGCTCTTGTACTTGCCATAATATTAATTTAGCTTTACGTCGCCTAACATTTTCTCAACCAATTTGGTTTGAGCTTCTTTGTTAGATAATTCGTCTTTCAATATTTTTTCAGCGATGCTAAGTGATAAAGTTGAAACTTGTAATTTCAATTCAGCCATAGCAGCATTTTTTTCGCTTTCAATCGCAGCTTTAGCTTGCTCGATCATTTTTTGACCTTGCACTTGTGCTTCGTTTTTTGAATCCGCAATCATTTTCTCTTTCATTTCACGAGCATCTTTAAGCATGTTGTCACGCTCTAATCTTGCTTCTTGTAAAATACGTTGGTTATCGGCTTGTAGATTTTGCATTTCTTTTCTAGCGTTTTCTGCAGAAAGTAATGCATTCTTTATTCCCTCTTCTCTCTCATTAACCGCATCTAAAATTGGTTTCCAAGCGAATTTTTTAAGTAATAGTATTAATCCAACAAATATCAATATTTGCCAGAAGAACAAACCTAACTCAAACTGATTTATTAACTTTTCCATATTATGTATCTATAAAAACATTTAATTTAATAATAAAACAATAGCCGCAACCAACCGTTGCAACTATTGTTTTTGAGTTTAATTAAGCAGCGAATAACGCAGCGAAACCAATACCTTCAATAAGTGCAGCTGCGATAAGCATAGCTGTTTGGATTTTTCCTGAAGCTTCTGGTTGACGAGCAATAGCGTCCATTGCTGAACCACCAATTCTACCAATACCTAAACCTGCTCCGATTACAATTAATCCTGCTCCTACAATAGTTGGAATTTGCATAATATATATATTAAAAATTAAACATTCTTTTTTAACAGTCTAAAGTCCTAATGTCATTAAAGTTTAAAAGCCATTCTTAATTAACTTTCCAACTTTCGACATTTGACTTTCGACTTAATGGTGAGCTTCTTCGTGATGATGTTCTTCAACTGCCGATCCAAAATACAAAGCCGAAAGCATTGTAAAGATATAAGCCTGTAAGAACGCAACCAATATTTCTAAAATAGAAAGGGCAAATGACAATCCGAATGACAAGCTGCTTCCTAACCAGCTTTTGAAAATAAACATCAAACCGATAATGCTCATCAATACAATATGTCCCGCAAAAATATTAGCGTACAAACGTATCATTAACGAAAAAGGCTTGATAATAACTCCTAAAAGTTCAATTGGAGCTAACACAATTCTCATTACTTTAGGAACGCCAGGCATCCAAAAGATGTGACCCCAATAGTTCTTGTTAGCTGTAAAATTTGTTATTAAAAACGTCAATATCGCTAGTGAAAATGTGATGGTTAAATTACCTGTAACATTAATTCCCAAAGGCGTTAGTCCGATAAGGTTTAAGAATAGGATAAAGAAAAAGATAGTCAATAAATAACTCATGTATTTCTTATAATGTTTCTCCCCGATGTTTGGGATTGCTATTTCGTCACGAATGTACAACACGATCGGCTCAAAAATTCTGCCTACGCCAGAAGCGATTCCATTATTTTTTGAATATGATTTTGCCAAACTTCTGAATAAGAAAAACATTAAGAATGCCGCAAACATAATTGCCAAAACACTTTTGGTAATAGAAAAGTCGATTGGACGAACATTTGTCGGGTGACCCGTTTTCTCGTCTTCTGTAATTGTTCCGGTAGCATCAGTTTTATAGACTTTACCGTCGTGGTGATTTAATTTGTAGAAATTTCCGTTTGACTCAGCAACTGCTTCTCCATGTTCAAATTTAGAAGAAGAGAAAACCTGCAAACCATTATCCCAAAGAATAACTGGTAATGAAAATCCATAATGCGTTCCTGTTTCTTCATCTGAGAAAAAAGTAAAATCATGAGAATCCAAAACGTGATGTTTGATGAAGGCTTTAATTTTAGATTTTACATCTGTAGGTTCAGCATGTGCTCCTTCATGCGTATTTTCGGTTGCTTCGTGAGAAACTTCAGTCGCCACTTTTGTAGTATCCATTTCTGGATTTGCAAAACTAAATAACGGAAGACATACTAAAAGAGTCGCTATTATAAATCTAAGTGCTTTGTTTGAAATCACCATATCTGTTAAATATCTTATTTTTTACGTTTCTAAAATTTGGCGCAAAGGTACATTTTTTATTAATAATCGAAAGAATATAAAAAATATTTTTTTAAAACATTCTAATCGCATAAACCTTGTTTATTGCTTTTCATTTACTAAACGTATCGTAAAAACAGTTTCTATTGCCAAAAAAAGAAAAAATGTCGCCAAAAAATTAGTTTTCTCAATTGTGTTATTTTGGCTCGTCACCTTCAATATCGGCCTTAAAACCAAAAAACAAAATATCATTTTAACACTTGTCGCGAAAAGAAAAGACATTCCAACATTATCAAAACTTTTTTCTTTGACTCTCAATAAAACAATTCCGATACTGACAGAAAAAAACAGAAAAATAGTATAGAGCATTTCTAATGAATAATGAAAATCTACAGTGTTTATTTTTAAACCATAAAAAATGGTTTTATGAAATAGATATGCTGTTCCTGCTGATAATATTAAAAGTAGTAATGGTTTATATTTTTTTAAATTCATTAATTCATTGAGATTTATTGATTTCGTTTACTTGTCTAATCACATTGTAAAGCGCTAATGCAACCCCAACCATAACCAGAATTTTATTATAGTACACTTTGGGACTGGGATGATTTTCATCAAGCCAAGTTCCTAAGTAGGCAAACGCAAAGATGATTATTCCCATTTGAATCGGAATATTAATCAGCGCCAACCATTTAGTAGATTGATTTTTTTTCGACTTTTTGTCCATCATTTTGTCCATCGTTTTTTACTAAGTTTTTTACATGCGGTTTCATCGAACAAGTGGCATTAAAATCAGCACCGGGCTCTACTGCCAATTTCTCACAAGTTACATTTCCCTGAATGTTGGCGCCAGCCTTTATGCTAAGAATTTCTTCTATTTCTATTTTGCCATTAAATTTTCCTTCGATGTCAGCGTTTTTACAAACTATATCTCCGATGACGCTTCCTGCGGGGCCAATAACAATTTTACCAGTCGATTGAAAATTTCCTATTAATGTACCATCCAATCTGAAATCGGCTTGAGTTATAATATCTCCTTTTATAGTTGTTCCTTCAACTATTCTATTGGTTTTTCCTAAAACGTCTGTATAGGATTTTGGGGTTTTGTCGAACATAATTATTGTTTTGAGTAGGTTAAATAAGATTCTAGGTTTTTTTTGATTTGGATTATTTTGTAATTCTCGCTCGAAATAACAATGGCGGGCAAACCAATTGCGTATTTCTTATTGTCTTTCAATAGGGTCGCCACACTTTTTGCGTATGCTTCCGATTTTATACCATGAATGGTAATAAAACTTTCTTTTCCTGTATAAATATCACAGGAGTAATAAAGTCTTTCTATATTTTCGTCAGCAATAAATTTTCTGATGCTTTCTTCAATAGCATTTGCGCTTTCATTATCCTGAGTATTGATTCTATAAATAATTTTCCAGTTTTTAGTTTCATTCATGCTAAAAACCATTTTTTCTAAAACAGGTATCTGAGTCGTTATGATTTCTTGAGCATATTTTCCTTCTTCTTTAGTTGGATAATTATCCGCAACATATTGCATTGCTTTTTTATACTCAACCAATCCATAAAGTTTTCCAATTGTATTTGCCTTAAGTAATTCGAATTTAGAAACAATTTCATCTCCCGAAAATTGCTCAATCAGCGAATCTATTTTTTCTAATATCGAAGTAAAACGTTCTTCCTCGTACAACCTATAATATTTATTATAAACCTTCTCTGGTGTATCGTTTAGAGAATCATCCGATGAAGTTCCATTGTTTATAATCTGTGCATAACGGGAATTCGGATATTGGGACGAAATCCGGATTTTCATCTCTTCGGCCTTATTCGCATCGGTAATTTGGTAAATTTTATACAAATTATACATCGTGGGAGGTACCAGTTTCTCTTCGGGATTAAACTGTAATAATTTTTCCAATTTATCACTTGCCAATTGATTTTCCTTGAACTTTTCTTTATAAATAATTCCAAGTTGGAAATACGCAAAGTTACGCTCTTTTACTATGCTGTCTACTATTGCCTGTGATTCTGGAAGTTGATTTACATAATAATCTAAATTGTATTCTTTATTTTCTTTTTCTTCAACAATTTTATTTTCGGATGGTGCAATTTCTGTATCTGAAGTTGGTGCATTCATTCCCTCCGTTTTATTGGAAGACAATCTCCAATTCCCACTTAAAGATCGATCACCCCATGTTTTTCTGAATTCCAATTTCCCATAAGCCACTGTCGTCGGATTATAAAAATAGAATAAACTTGTTTTTTCTTTGGTTGCGGCATCTGTATTTGCCGGTGGCATTATAGCCGTTTTTTGACCTGTTTTTTCCGTTTGCTGATTGCTCGGGTTTTGATTGTCCAAATTCGATTTGGAATTCTGTTCTATAGCCGCAAGCTTTGCTTTAAGTTTTTCTTCAGAAATTTTTTTCGCTTTATCAGCTTCCTTTAACTGAGCAATATAATTTTCAAAATACAACTTTCGATCGGCTTCAGGCAGAGATACAATTTTAATAATACTGTCATTTCTTGTGGCAATGTCCTCTAATTTAATTACCTCATCTAAGTTTTTTCTGGTTTTATCAATTCGGTAGAATTCTCTGCTTTTATTATCTAATTTTACTAAAGTACTGTCATAATATTTCGCGGCATTTTGATAATCCGCTCTCTTAAAATGCATGTTCCCTAAATTTCTATAAGTAGAAGCCACAAGATATGGATCCGCTGATTTGGCCATTAGTGAGGCATTATAAAATTCAGTGGCCAACTCTTCATTGTTATTTTTGTCATAGAATATCCCCATATGATAATAAATCACATCCAAAAAAGCATGATTTTCACGGTCTTTCATTATTTTCTTATACCGTTTTACAAATAGATCCATGTCTCCATTTTGATAATCAAAATAACTGGCTCTTTTTGCATACGACTGAATAATATATTTTCTATCTACTTTTCTATTCAAATCAATTACGG
>Ga0137355_1000029_pt1 | contig 21737 bp, 20 predicted proteins | sample EasRivERMLT800_2_FD_104763 | JGI IMG/M metagenome (GOLD analysis project Ga0137355, IMG submission 104763) | Soil microbial communities from meander-bound floodplain in the East River, Colorado, USA - East River MetaG ERMLT800_2 | ecosystem: Environmental > Terrestrial > Soil > Floodplain ... | reverse complement strand
TTACCTTTGTTTGCGCAAAAATATTATTTGCTAAAACAACCCAAAAAAACAACCCGAATACAATGATCTTCTTCATAATTCCAAAAAAAAACTTCATCAAATTTAAGTTTATGATGAAGTTTCAAATATAGTTAATTCAATAAAAATTTATTCTTTTTTCTATTCTGATCTGTTATCGGAATAGATCGAAACATTTTAAATGAATTATAATTTATACATTACTTTTTTTACCGCTTTTATAACATCGTTATGGTTCGGCAACCATTCTTTCAATAATACTGGAGAATAAGGCGCCGGAGTATCCGCTGTTGTGATACGTTGGATTGGCGCATCTAAGAAATCGAAAGCGCGTTCTTGAACGATATAAGCAATTTCCGAAGAAACGCTGGCAAAAGGCCAAGCTTCTTCAAGGATAACCAATCGGTTTGTTTTCTTTACTGAAGTCAAGATCGCATCGTGATCCATCGGACGAATCGTTCTCAAATCGATAACTTCACATGAAATTCCTTCTTTGGCCAATTCCTCGGCAGCATGAAGGGCTTCTTTAATGATTTTTCCGAAAGACACAATCGTAACATCCGTTCCGTCACGTTTGATATCGGCAACACCCAGTGGAATTGTATATTCTCCTTCTGGAACTTCCCCTTTGTCTCCATACATTTGCTCTGACTCCATGAAAATAACCGGGTCATTATCACGGATAGCCGATTTCAAAAGTCCTTTAGCGTCATATACCGTAGAAGGCACAACTACTTTAAGACCTGGTGTATTGGCAAACCAGTTTTCTATCGCTTGTGAGTGTGTTGCTCCCAGTTGTCCTGCTGAAGCCGTTGGCCCACGGAAAACAATTGGAACATTAAATTGTCCACCCGACATTTGAAGCATCTTGGCAGCGTTATTTATAATTTGGTCAATTCCTACCATACAGAAATTGAATGTCATGTATTCTACAATTGGTCTACATCCGTTCATGGCCGATCCTACAGCGATTCCAGTAAAACCAAGCTCAGCAATAGGCGTATCAATTACCCTTTTTGCACCAAACTCGTCCAACATCCCTTTAGAAGCTTTATAGGCACCATTATATTCTGCAACCTCTTCACCCATTAAGTATATGGACTCATCGCGACGCATTTCTTCACTCATCGCTTCGCAAATCGCCTCTCTAAATTGTATCGTTCTCATATTTGTATATTATGTGTGTAATTTTCGAAAAGCAAAAATAAATATTTTAAACCACTTAAAAGCATAAATCACTTTAAAATAATCAAGAGCCATTCCAGCAATACGCTATATTTTTTCCTAACTGGAGAAGTATAAAAAAGAATGTCTTCCGAAAATTCGGAACTACCCGACTACGAAATCGATGTAACAGAGACTATTTCGCTTTTTTTTGGGATTGTTTATTTCTTTTCTAAAATTCAAAACGGTCGCTTAGAGCTTTTCAAAAAAATTGAACCTTTTCTGTAAATTAAAAATAATGTCGCTTAAACAAGAAAAATGCGAAAACCAAAGTCCGTTTTTTGCCAAAATCATAAAAAGATTACACCTATTTTCATAAATCACGAAAACGTAATAGTGTTAAATATTTATTATGCACGCATAACATATTATTCAAAAAATACCTTATTTTTGTCACAACAATTTTGAAAAATAAAAATTTATAAATATGAAAATATTAGTTTGCATCAGTCACGTTCCTGATACTACTTCAAAAATTAACTTTGTCAATGGGGACTCAGAATTTGATACCAATGGCGTTCAATTTGTAATCAATCCAAATGATGAATTTGGTCTAACCAGAGCCATTTGGTTTCAAGAGCAACAAGGAGCCACGGTTACCGTTGTGAATGTAGGAGGACCTGATACCGAGCCTACTTTAAGAAAAGCACTAGCTATTGGCGCCAACGAAGCCATTCGTGTAAACGCCAATCCTACTGACGGTTTTTTTGTTGCTAAACAATTAGCGGAAGTAATCAAAAATGGCGGATACGACCTAATCATTGCCGGAAAAGAATCGTTGGATTATAACGGAGGAATGGTTCCCGGTATGATTGCGGGAATTTTGGGTTATAACTTTGTGAATTCTTGTACAGGAATCACCGTGGATGGAAACAATGTAACGGCAATTCGCGAGATCGACGGTGGTAAAGAAACTGTTTCAACTGCATTGCCTTTAATCATCGGAGCTCAAAAAGGATTAGTGGAAGAAAAAGATTTACGTATTCCGAATATGAGAGGAATTATGACAGCCAGAACCAAAGTACTGACTGTTCTAGAGCCAGTTGAGGCTGCAGTAAATACCAAAGCAGTGAAATTTGAAAAACCAGCTCCTAAATCGGCTGTGAAATTGATTTCGCCAGATAATCTAGATGAGTTAATCAATTTATTACACAACGAAGCGAAAGTAATCTAGTAATCAGTTTTCAGATTGTAGTTTTTAGGCAACAGTCTTTAAACTTTTAAACTTTAAACTTTAAACAAAAAAATCATGTCAATACTAATATATGCAGAATCTGCAGAAGGAAAATTTAAAAAAGTAGCTTTCGAATTGGCTTCATATGCTAAAAAAGTAGCTGAATCATTAGGAACTACTGTTACTGCGGTAACTGTAAATGCCGGAAATGTTTCGGAATTATCAAAATACGGAGTTGATAAAGTATTAAAAGTAACCAACGATAAATTAGCTGGGTTCACTGCTAAGGCGTATGCCGATGTAATCAAACAGGCTGCTGAAAAAGAAAACGCCAAATTGGTTTTACTTTCTTCAACTACAGATAGTATTTATCTATCTTCACTTGTAGCCGTATCACTGGAAGCCGGTTTTGCTTCAAACGTGGTAGGATTACCTATAAGTACATCTCCTTTTCAGGTAAAAAGAAACGCTTTTTCTAACAAAGCTTTCAACATCACAGAAATCACCACTGACATAAAAGTGCTTGGTTTGTCCAAAAACTCATATGGTATTTTCGAAACGAATTCTTCCCTAGCCGAAGAAGATTTTAATCCAACTATCGGAGATGCTGATTTTGGAGTGAAATTACAGTCCGTTGAAAAAGTATCTGGAAAAGTGTCTATCGCTGATGCCGATATCGTAGTTTCGGCAGGTCGTGGAATGAAAGGCCCTGAAAACTGGGGAATGGTCGAAGAATTGGCTGCTGTACTTGGTGCTGCTACCGCCTGTTCAAAACCCGTATCAGATTTAGGATGGAGACCGCATGGAGAACACGTAGGACAAACAGGAAAACCAGTTGCTACCAATTTATACATTGCAATAGGAATTTCGGGAGCGATACAGCATATTGCAGGAATCAGTTCTTCAAAAGTAAAAGTGGTTATCAACAGCGATCCCGAAGCGCCTTTCTTTAAAGTGGCTGACTACGGAATTGTGGGTGATGCTTTTGAAATTGTACCGCAATTAATCGAAAAATTTAAAGCCTTTAAAGCACAGAATTCTTAATTGATAGAATCTAACTATTTAAGCTGTCTAAAATTGAAGTTATTCGTATCTTTGCTTTTAGACGGCTTTTTTTTATTTTATTTTTTAAGACTAGAAAAGTCATATTTTAATATTAAAAACCAAAACGAGGTACAAAATACTTTACATTTCAAAAAAACATGAGCTTAGTTAAATTATCTATAAAAGGAATTTCATACAGTCAAACCCAAAATGGTGCTTACGCCTTGATTTTGAACGAAGTGGATGGAGAACGAAAGCTTCCTATTGTTATAGGCGCATTTGAGGCCCAATCTATCGCCATTGCTTTAGAAAAAGAAATCAAACCCCCACGTCCCTTAACACATGATTTATTTAAAAATTTTGCTGAACGTTTTGATATTGTCGTAAAACAAGTCATCATCCATAAACTGGTAGATGGTGTATTTTACTCGAGTATCATCTGTGAGAGAGATAAAATCGAAGAGATAATAGATGCACGCACATCCGATGCGATTGCGTTGGCATTGCGTTTTAATGCTCCTATTTTTACATATAAAAATATTCTCGACAAAGCCGGTATTTATCTAAAGACAAATCCTTTGGATCCGGAATCAAAAAAAATAGACGATGTCCTTTCTAATCCGGAGACCTTCGGACACGAAGAAGTAACCAATCAAGCTAGCGATATTTATTCCAAACACAGTATATCAGAATTGTACGAACTACTGGATCAGGCTGTCACTCAGGAAGACTACGAAAAAGCAGCTAAGATTCGAGATGAAATTTCGAAGAGAGAATCCTAAATTTATTTAACGGCTGATTTGTTTAATCGATTATCGTCTAATACAAATCTGCCTTTAAAAAATTCAACCAATCCAAACACAATGAAACAATATTTAGATTTAGTGCAACATGTTATGGAAAACGGTTGCCAAAAAGGAGATCGCACAGGAACGGGAACCAAAAGTGTATTTGGTTATCAAATGCGTTTTGACTTGAACGAAGGTTTCCCGATGGTTACCACCAAAAAACTACATCTTAAATCAATCATTCACGAATTGCTTTGGTTCCTGAAAGGAGATACCAATATTGCCTATTTACAAGAAAACGGAGTGAAAATTTGGGATGCCTGGGCAGACGCCAATGGTGATTTAGGCCCCGTGTACGGACATCAATGGCGCAACTGGAACAGTGAGGAAATTGACCAGATCTCAGATCTCATCAAGGAATTGAAAACCAACCCAAACAGCCGTAGAATGTTGGTTTCAGCTTGGAACCCTTCAGTTCTCCCGGATACTTCAAAATCATTTGATGAAAATGTAGCCAATAACAAAGCGGCCTTACCGCCTTGTCATGCTTTCTTTCAGTTCTATGTTTCCGATGGAAAATTGTCCTGTCAATTGTACCAACGAAGCGCTGACGTGTTTTTGGGTGTACCCTTTAACATTGCTTCTTATGCATTGCTCAACATGATGATTGCTCAAGTTTGTGATTTAGAAGTTGGTGAATTTATACACACATTTGGTGATGCACATATTTACAACAACCATTTCGAACAACTCGAACTACAATTGTCACGTGAACCAAAACCATTGCCTAAAATGATTTTGAATCCAACCATAAAAAATATTTTTGATTTTACTTTTGAAGATTTCACCCTCGAAGGGTATGAACCTCACGCAACCATTAAAGGAAGTGTCGCCGTTTAATTTGAAAAAATAAACAGCTTTCGGAATATATTTTTTTGTAAAAAAAATTATCTTTAACAATTAAACTAATTTTGCAGCAATGGAAAAAGAACAACACGAACTGTACGAATATGCCAGAAAAAGATTAAACCAAAAAAAAAGGTTGTATTTTCATTTTGTTTTATTCCTTGTTGGTAGTTTGTTTTTATTTATAGCCCATAAATTTTTCGATATTGGCTTGACATCTAATTGGCCCGATTGGGTGATTATCGTTTGGCTTTTCATTTTTATTTTGCATTTTATAAAAGTATACATCACGGATCGTTTTATGAATAAAGATTGGGAAAGAGAACAAATAGATCGCCTTGTTGCATTACAGAAAAAAAGAATCGACCAATTACATCACGAAGGCGAAGGATTTTCAAAATAAATAAAAACGAAAATGATTATAATGATCGCGGCGGCGGCCGAAAACAACACACTTGGCAAAAACAATGAATTGGTCTGGCATCTCCCAAATGATTTCAAAAGATTCAAATCACTTACTTCGGGACACCATATCATTATGGGAAGAAAAACATTCGAGACCTTCCCTAAACCTTTACCGAACAGAACCCATATTGTCGTTTCCAGACAAAAAGAATATTGTCCAGAGGGCTGCATCGTTGTGGATAGCATCAAAAAAGCTATTGAATTATGCCCAGAAAACGAAATTTCTTTTATTATTGGTGGCGGAGAAATATATAATTTAGCACTTCCTTATACAGATAAAATTGAAATTACAAGAGTACACCACAGTTTTGAAGGAGATGCTTTTTTTCCAGAAATAAACGAAGAAAATTGGGAATTGATACAGTCTGAGTTTCAGAGTAAAGACGAAAAACATATTTACGATTTTACTTATCAGACTTTCGTCAGAAAATAATTTGTAACTAAAAAACAATTAGAAGCAGCCGTATAAAAACAAAAACATCCCAATTAAGGGATGTTTTTTCGTTAAAACAATGATAGAGAAAAATGACCTACTCTTGAAACAAGATTTGATAACATAATATAAAAATAACAAACAATAATAATACTCCAGAAATGAGTAAAACAACATTTGATATTTTTCTAGAATACAACTCAAAAAAGCCTTTAATACCAAATACCACGAAGGTACTAAAGACAAAGAAAATTAAAATTTCCAAAAACAAATTTAATCCTAAGAACGTGTTTTGCGCTTGAAATTCAGCACCACCAGGTGAAGCCGAACCATCAAAACAGTTTACAAGAACAAATGAAATAAATAGCGCAAGAATTACCATTTGATTTGGGTCATTAAATCTCTATTATCATTGAAAAAAAAATATTTTTTCATGGCGTAAAATTGACTAATTAAAACAATCGTTGCAATACCCACTTTTAGTGATATTTCAATAAAATGAAAAATATTTTATTTCGAATTCATTATGCCATTTCAAAGCAAATAAATTCATTGCAGTCGCACCAAATAAAGTTTTGCCCTATATTTTGAAACCCATTTATAGTTTGCATAGTTTGTTTATATTTGTACAAACTAAAAAAATGTCAAAAGAAATTACCCCCTATAAAAATTCTACATTAGGTAAAAAAGAACAAGTCGCAAAAATGTTCGATACCATATCTGGAAATTACGACAACCTAAACCGCGTCATTTCTTTTGGTATAGATGTAAAGTGGCGTAAAAAAGTTTTGCAAATTGTAAACAAATCCAATCCTAAAAAAATTCTGGATATCGCAACAGGCACTGGTGATTTGGCCATTTTGATGGCTCAAACCCAAGCTGAAAAAATTATTGGATTGGATATTTCTGCCGGTATGCTTGAAGTTGGCGAAAAAAAAATTGCCGCAAAAAATTTATCCAACACTATCGAGATGATTTTGGCAGACTCCGAAAATATGCCTTTTGAAGACAACTATTTTGATGCTATAACAGTCGCTTTTGGCATTAGAAATTTTGAACATTTAGAAAAAGGTCTAACCGAAATATTAAGGGTGCTAAAACCAAATGGAGTCTTTGTCATATTAGAAACTTCGGTGCCTGAGAAGACACCTTATAAACAAGGATATACCTTTTACAGCAAGAATATACTTCCAATTATTGGAAAGTTATTTTCTAAAGATGATGTCGCCTATGGTTATTTATCAGAATCCGCAGCCGTATTCCCTTATGGAGAAGTTTTAAACAATATTTTGAGAGAAATTGGGTTTATAAATGTTGAAGCCATGCCGCAAACATTTGGTGTAGCAACTATTTATTCAGCTTCTAAGAAATAATATGAGAAAAATAATTCCATTACTTTTACTAATCCTTGCACTAAAGGGAAATGCTCAAAATTCCAATAGCATTTTTAGTAAAGACCCTATTCTAAATCTTGAAAACTTTCAAAAGCAAAGGCTTTATTTTGGGTTTTATTTGGGATTTAGTTCTTTTGATTATAAAATAGACTATAAAACTGTGGGACCTGATATTCTTGTAGATAGAACTACAGGATTTAATGTGGGGATTGTTGCCGATTTAAGGCTTCATGAATATATAAATCTGCGTTTTGAACCAGGACTTTATTATACTAAAAGAGATTTGCACTATCCTAATTTTATAAAAGAGACCGATATCTTAAGAGAAGTAGTCGGAACCAATGTTAGTTTCCCTCTGCTATTAAAGTTCTCCTCGCTAAGGACAGGGAATATTCGTCCTTATTTATTAGGAGGAATATCGGCAAATCTAAACTTATCGAGCACTTCCAAATCGTCGGAAGACAATTTAGAACAACGTTTTAGGGTAAAACCTTGGGCTACCAATTATGAGTTGGGTTTTGGAATTGATCTCTTTTCAGAATATTTTATTTTTTCTCCTTCCATAAGGGGCTCTTTTGGAATTACAGATGAATTGATTCGGGACAACGACCCAAACAGTCCTTGGACAAGTCAGATAGAATCACTAAAAAGCAGAGCTATTCTTATCAATTTTACCTTCCATTAAAATCGATAATTCCTAGAAAAAGGAAACTAAAAGCCTACTCTCCTCCCCTTTTGAACTCACTTAGAATAATAGCGGTTGCAGTTGCCACGTTTAAACTTTCTGTTTTTTGCAGCTCTCCAAAACGAGGAATCGTTAGTCTGTTTTTAATTTGTTTTTCTATTTCGGCTGAAATTCCATTTGCCTCATTACCCATGACAACAATCCCTTCTTTCGGAAGTGTGGTTTTGTAAATATTCTCTCCATCCATAAAAGTTCCAAATACCGGCAATTTAGTTTGTGCCATAAAAACATCCAAATCAATATAGTTTACATTTACCCTCGCAATAGAACCCATAGTCGCCTGAACCACTTTTGGATTATAAATATCCACTGTTTCTTTTGAACACAATACCTGTTTAACACCAAACCAATCACACAATCTCAATATCGTCCCCAAATTTCCAGGATCTCGAATTGCATCAAGAGCTACAATTAAACCCGATTCGATAATTTTCTTCTCAGCTGGAATTTTAAATAATGCCAAGCAGGTATTTGGAGTAGCTAATGCACTGATTTTTTTTAAGTCATTCTCTTGAATAGGTGTCTTTTTGAAATTCGAAACTTCTTCAAAATCATTTTGAGTCGTATATAAATGTTCCAACTCCATATTTGATTGCAGCAATTCTTGAATTACTTTTACTCCTTCGGCAAAAAACAATTGATTTGCAAATCGGTATTTTTTTTGTTGTAAACTTGATATAAGCTTTATTTGGTTTTTACTAACCATAAAAAAATGTACTTTTGAATTAAATATTTCCGAACACTTGAAAAAGATTTCCACAAAAGTAGTAGCATTTATTCTAATTGCAATAATAATTTCGGCCTGTAACGCAGAAAAGAGAGTTCCCGAAGGCAAACAGCTTCTTACTAAAGACAAAATTTTAGTAAACAACAAAGCCGTTTCGGACGAGAATGTTCGTAACCAATTGTACCAAGTTCCTAACACTACCTTATTAGGATATCCATTTCGATTGAATCTATATAATCTTGCAGATCCAAACCCAGACTCAACTTATCAAGCCAAGTTTACAAGCCATCCTGGGAAATATGAGAGAAAATCAAAATGGCTGTCGGCAAAACAAGTAGATCGACTAGGAAAATCCTTTTGGAATTATGGGATCCACAGTTTCTTAAAAAAAACAGGGGAAGCTCCAGTTATAATTGATACCACAAAAACCGAAAAATCAATCACCCGTCTGAAGTATTATTACTTTAATAAAGGTTTTTTTAATGTAGAAGCCTCATCAAAATTAGACTCCTTAAGCCCCAAAAAAGCTAAAATCGAATACGCTATAACTACTGGAAATCCTTATATTTTAGATACGATAACGACAACCATTCAGACTCCCGCACTAGATTCATTGTTCAAAACCAATCAATCGAATACCCTACTGAAATCTGGAAATCAATATAAAACAGAGGACTTAGAAAACGAAAAAGAGCGAATTACAACACACTTTAGAAATAATGGGGTGTATAATTTTCAATCTAACTATGTGACTTTTGACTTAGACACCATTAAAAAAAGAAACAAAATAGATGTCAATTTAAAAATAAACAATTTTACCACGCAAGACAGAGATACCACTAGAATAGAACCTTTTAAAATTTATAAAATAAGTGATGTTAATATATATACTGATTATTCACCAAATAATGTCCATTTAAAAATTACTGACAGTACATCTTTCAATAATTTCAATTTGTACAGTCATGAAAAATTAAAATACAGACCACATACGATAACTGACGCGATCTTTATCACCAAAGGAAGTTTGTTTTCGGACAGTAAAACAGTGCTGACATCAAGATACTTAAGCAATCTTAAAGTTTTTAATTATCCATCGATTCAATATGAGATAGACAAAAGAGATACTACTGCCCAATCGCTGATTGCGAAAATATATTTAAACCCCAGAAAAAGATATAGTTTTGAAACTGCTCTCGATCTAACTCATTCCAATATCCAAGATTTCGGAATTGCGATGAGTGTCTCCGAATCGGTTCGAAATGTGTTCAATGGTGCAGAAACATTAGAACTTGCGGCCAGGGGAAATATCGGTTCCTCACAAGATTTAGCAAATCCAAATGATGTATTTTTCAATGTTACCGAATTTGGTCTTGATTTGAAACTTTACATTCCTGGGATTTTCTTGCCATTCCCAACGGAAAAAATCATTCCGAAAAGCATGATTCCATCAACGAATATGGCTATCGGTTTTGCAAAGCAAAAAAATATCGGTCTCGACAAAGAAAATGTAACTAGTTCGCTATCCTACAATTGGGCCCCAAAAAAAAATAACACGACTCGGTTTGACATCTTTAATGCACAATTTGTAAGGAATTTAAATCCGGAAAACTATTACAATGTATATGAATCCTCCTATGATTCTTTGAATGGCATAGCCCAAAATCCAGCATATAATACAAACCCTACCTATTTTGATCAATCCGGAAACTTAATAATAGAAGAAGGGACTTCCAGTTTTACTAACGATGTGTTATCTGGCAATACTCCTATAACCCCAAGTAATCCAGATTATCAAGAAGTAGAGAGTATTGAAGAACAAAGAGTGAGACTTACAGAGAATAACTTTATTCTGGCGACGACCTTAAGCTTTTCAAAATCCACAAAAAAAGATTTATTGGATAATACCTTTTATCAATTTAGGACAAAAATAGAATCGGCAGGAACGCTGTTATCACTCATCGCAAAAGCATCACAACTACCTGAAAACGCAAATGGTAATTACGAAATTTTTAATTTGGAATATTCCGAATATATAAAAAATGAGTTTGAATTCATCAAGCATTGGGATTTCACCAAAGAAAAAATATTAGCGGTAAGATCCTTTTTCGGGATCGCTATTCCTTATGGCAATTCCGATTATATTCCCTTTTCCCGAAGTTATTTTGCTGGGGGGTCTAATGATAATAGAGCTTGGGAGCCTTATGATTTGGGGCCGGGAAGTAGCGGATCTGTAAATGATTTTAATGAAGCAAACATGAAAATAGCACTTAATGCCGAATTCAGATTTAAAATACTAGGCCCAGCTAAAGGAGCTATTTTTATCGATGCAGGAAATATTTGGAATGTTTTAGACAATGTGGAAGACGAAAAATCGACATTCACAAGTATTAATGACCTGAAAGATATCGCATTAGGTACTGGAGCAGGCTTCCGTTATGATTTTGATTTTTTTGTAATACGCTTTGATTGGGGCTTTAAAACCTACAATCCAGCATATGAAATTGGTCACCGTTGGTTTCAAGAATATAATTTTAGGCACTCCGTTTTAAATTTTGGAATAAATTACCCTTTCTAATACTAATTAATTCTTATTTTTGCAAATTCAAACTAAAACTAAAACTTTAAAAACTACTAAAAGAAAAACCATGGCACACAACATTAAACCAGGCGTAGCTACAGGAGATCAAATCCAAGAAATTTTCAATTATGCAAAAGAAAAAGGATTTGCACTTCCTGCTGTAAACGTTACGGGATCAAGCACTATCAATGGTGTTCTTGAAACTGCCGCCAAACTAAATGCCCCTGTTATTATACAATTTTCTAACGGAGGAGCGCAATTTAACGCCGGAAAAGGACTTTCTAACGTTAATGAAAAAGCGGCAATTGCTGGTGGAATAGCCGGAGCAAAACACATTCATACCTTAGCTGAAGCTTATGGTGCTACCGTGATTTTACATACTGACCATTGTGCGAAAAAATTATTGCCATGGATTGACGGTTTATTAGACGCCTCTGAAAAACATTTTGCCGAAACAGGAAAGCCATTATTTAGCTCACACATGATCGATTTATCGGAAGAGCCAATCGAAGAAAATATCCAAATTTGCAAAGGATATCTTGAAAGAATGAGCAAAATAGGAATGACATTAGAAATCGAACTTGGAATCACCGGTGGTGAAGAAGATGGTGTTGACAATTCTGATGTTGATAGCTCTAAACTATACACTCAGCCAGAAGAAGTTAGTTATGCTTACGAAGAACTATCAAAAGTGAGCCCTCGATTTACAATTGCCGCTTCTTTTGGAAATGTTCACGGAGTTTACAAACCAGGAAATGTAAAACTGACTCCAAAAATCCTTAAAAATTCGCAGGATTTTGTACAAAAGAAATTTAACACAGGACACAATCCGGTAGATTTCGTTTTTCACGGTGGATCAGGTTCTACCTTAGAAGAAATAAGAGAAGCAATTGGTTACGGTGTAATCAAAATGAATATTGATACTGATTTACAATTTGCATTTACAGAAGGCGCCCGTGATTATATAATCAAAAACATTGATTACTTAAAAACTCAAATAGGAAATCCAGAAGGTGCTGAAGTCCCAAATAAAAAATATTACGATCCAAGAAGATGGATACGTGAAGGTGAAGTTACGTTCAACAATAGATTGGAACGAGCTTTCGCTGATTTGAACAATGTGAATACACTATAATTTAGATTTCAGATGTTATAGACTTCATGAAGAAACCTAACATCTGAAATCCTGAATCTAAAATAAAAAATATGGCTTGGTTTAAAAGAAAAGAAAAAGGGATTACTACTGCTACAGAAGACAAAATGGATATTCCAAAAGGACTTTGGTACAAATCTCCAACTGGAAAAATTATCGATGCAGATGAGCTAGCACGCAATTTATTTGTTAGTCCAGAGGATGGTTTTCATGTTAGAATTGGAAGCGCCTCTTATTTTGAAATTTTATTCGACAATAATGAATTTGTCGAATTGGATAAAAATATGACTTCAAAAGATCCTTTACATTTTGTGGATACCAAAAAATATGCAAGCCGTTTGAAAGATGTCATGGAAAAAACCAAACTCAAAGACGCAGTACGTACTGGAGTTGGAAAATCTAAAGGGAAAGACGTAGTGATTTGCTGTATGGATTTTGCCTTTATTGGTGGTTCTATGGGAGCTGTAGTTGGGGAAAAAATAGCAAGAGGAATTGATCACGCCATCAAAAACAATATGCCGTTTGTTATGATTTCAAAATCAGGTGGTGCACGTATGATGGAAGCGGCTTATTCGTTGATGCAATTAGCAAAAACTTCCGTAAAATTAGCGCAACTTGCCGAAGCCAAACTTCCTTACATTTCATTATGTACCGATCCAACAACTGGCGGAACAACCGCTTCTTACGCAATGTTGGGAGACATCAACATCTCAGAACCGGGTGCTTTAATTGGATTTGCAGGACCAAGGGTTGTTAGAGACACGACTGGTAAAGATTTACCGGAAGGTTTCCAAACCGCTGAGTTTCTTTTGGAACACGGTTTCTTAGACTTTATTACCGCCAGAAAGGAATTGAAAAACAAAATCAATTTATACATCGATTTGATTCAGAATAATAATATTAGATAATATTTTTTATCATAAATTCACAAAGGGCACAAAGCAAATATGTTTTGTGCCCTTTTTTATATGGCAAATCTAAGACTACATCCCAGTCCTAATAGCCTCAACAGGATCAAGTTTGGAAGCGGTAATAGCGGGAAGAATTCCTGAGATTAAACCAATCACGGCTGCCAGTCCGGTTCCTAAAAGAATATTCCCTAAACCCAGAACAAACTCAAAATCTAATGCTTTGGTCAAAATCATCGCAATTATCCAAACCATAAGCAACCCAATTACACCTCCAATGACCGAAAGAATTATGGCTTCAAACAAAAACTGAAACAATATAAACCTGTTTTTGGCTCCTAATGATTTCTGAATTCCAATTAAGTTGGTACGTTCTTTTACCGAAACAAACATAATATTTGCGATACCAAAACCGCCCACAAGAAGTGAAAACCCACTAATAATCCAGCCAACGACATTCATTTTGCTTATAATACTATCGATAAAATCCGTAAAACCAGAAAAAACATTGATGAAAAAATTATCTATTTCCCCAGCTTTCAACCCTCGGAAACTCCTTAATTTATACGATATTTCTTCTTTATAAGCATCCATATCCACCCCTTTTACCGGTTTAAAAATAATTACATTTACTAGTGAAGTATTATTGTCCCCATATAATTGTCTTACAAAATTGACAGGGATAAAAACAGAATTATCGTCACTATCTCCAAATAAACCGGCTCCTTGCTTTTTTAAAATACCAATTACGGTAAAACGCTGACCGTATAACCTAACTTTTTTTCCTATTGGTTCTGAATCTTCAAATAAAGATTTTGCAATTTCTTTACCCAAAACCACGACTGCAGTAGCTGAATTGGCTTCAGATTCATTGAAAAATCTGCCCTTTTCAAATTCTAATCCTTGAATATCTATAAATTCATGAGAAACCGGAACAATATTCACATCGCTTACTGTCTTAGAATCGTATTTTATGGATTCCCTGTTCGTAAATATTTGGTAACCCATTTCCTCTGTATTGGTCATAGCTCCCTTCATATAGACATATTCATTGTATTTTACGTTAGGAAACTGCTCTCTCTTCCATTGCGGAATATCAGAGGGCGCGAAAGAAAAGCGCATTAAATAAATCGTGTTTTTATCCAAACTACTCAAATCTTTAGTTATTTTTCTATCCAAAGAATCCACGGCTGCAAGAACTGCAATAATGGAAAAAATACCAATAGTAACCCCTAACAAAGAAAGTAATGTTCTTAATTTATTGCTCCGTAACGCATTCATAGCAAAACCAAAACTCTCTTTTAGCAATCGAAGATAGACTAACATAAACCTGTAATTTTCGTTATAGTAAAATTCAATAAATTTTCAACAGGAACCTAATAAAATCCTACATGACAGTTGGTACGATTTTAAAGATAATGTTACATGTTTTCGTTGAATTTTATAATCAAAAAACTTACTTTTGCATTTTATAACTACAACGATACAATGAACACAACAAAAAAAATTCAATCTGCACTAATTTCTGTCTTTTCAAAAGAAGGTCTTGAACCAATTGTTAGAAAACTACATGAGCAAAATGTAATTTTTTACTCTACCGGAGGAACAGAAGATTTTATTAAAAACTTAGGAATCCCTGTAATTCCTGTTGAAGATGTTACCTCATACCCATCAATTCTTGGCGGAAGAGTAAAAACATTACATCCAAAAGTTTTTGGCGGAATTTTGAATCGCCAGGACAACGAGAGTGATGTGCAACAAATGGAAGAATACAATATTCCTCAGATTGACTTAGTAATTGTTGATTTATATCCTTTTGAGAAGACGGTTGCTTCGGGAGCAAGTGAATCTGACATTATCGAAAAAATTGATATTGGCGGTATTTCTTTGATTCGCGCTGCCGCAAAAAACTTTAAAGACACTGTAATTGTAGCTTCGGTAGATCAGTACGCTTCTTTATTAGACCTCCTTATTAGCCAAAATGGCGCTACTACATTAGAGGACAGAAAATTATTGGCAACAAAAGCTTTTCATGTTTCCTCTCATTACGACACTGCCATTTTTAATTATTTCAATACTGACGAAACGATTTATAAAGAAAGTATCGCAAATGGTCAAGTACTACGTTACGGAGAAAATCCACACCAAAAAGGGTATTTCTTTGGTGATTTCGAAGCGATGTTTAATAAAGTTCACGGAAAAGAATTATCATACAACAATTTGCTGGATGTAGATGCTGCCGTAAATTTGATCAATGAATTCAAAAATGATGATCCAACTTTTGCAATATTAAAACACAATAATGCATGTGGTCTTGCTACAAGAAAAACAATCAGCGAAGCCTATGATGCAGCATTGGCTTGTGATCCAACATCAGCATTTGGTGGCGTTTTAATCGCAAATACAAAGATTGACGTTGCAACTGCAACCGAAATCAACAAATTATTTTGTGAAGTTGTTATAGCACCATCTTATAATGAAGAAGCCATCACAATCTTACAAGAAAAGAAAAACAGAATTATTTTAGTTCAAAATGATGTAGCCTTGCCTCAAAAACAAGTTCGCACCTGTTTGAACGGAATTTTGGTGCAAGAAAGAAATAACATCACAGATTCAGAAGCAGATTTGAGAACTGTCACTCTAACAGCTCCTACAGAACAAGAAGTTAAAGATTTACTATTTGCTTCCAAAATCTGTAAAAACACAAAATCAAACACGATTGTCTTTGCAAAAAACGGCACTTTAATAGCTGCAGGAACGGGACAAACCTCTCGAGTAGATGCCTTGTTACAAGCTATTGAAAAAGCAAGAGTTTTCCATTTTGACTTACATGGGGCAGTGATGGCCAGTGATGCTTTCTTCCCATTTCCAGATTGTGTTGCCTTGGCAAAAGAAGCAGGAATAACAGCGGTAATTCAACCTGGAGGTTCCATCAAAGACGAATTGAGCATTGATTATTGCAATGAAAACAAACTTGCAATGGTATTTACAGGAACACGCCATTTTAAACATTAATTTGTTTAACTTTGTGCGTAAATAATTAACAACAATAACTTTTAAACCCCTAAAAGGCTTATGGGATTTTTTGATTTCATGACCGAGGATATTGCGATAGACCTTGGTACAGCAAACACTTTAATCATACACAATGATAAAGTTGTAATAGACAGCCCGTCGATAGTTGCACGTGACAGAATTACGGGCAAAATCATTGCAGTTGGTAAAGAAGCCAATATGATGCAAGGGAAGACGCATGAAAACATAAAAACAATAAGACCTTTGAAAGATGGTGTAATTGCAGATTTTGACGCTTCCGAAAAAATGATCAGTATGTTTATAAAAAGCATACCAGCATTGAAAAAAAGGATGTTTACTCCCGCACTTAGAATGGTTGTTTGTATCCCTTCCGGTATAACTGAAGTTGAAATGCGTGCCGTAAAAGAATCTTGCGAAAGAGTGAATGGAAAAGAAGTTTACTTAATACATGAACCTATGGCTGCCGCAATTGGTATCGGTATTGATATCATGCAACCGAAAGGAAACATGATTGTTGATATTGGTGGTGGAACAACTGAAATAGCTGTAATTGCATTAGGTGGTATTGTTTGCGACAAGTCAGTAAAAATAGCTGGTGATGTTTTCACCAATGACATTATATATTATATGCGTACCCAACACAATCTTTTTGTTGGAGAAAGCACTGCAGAAAAAATCAAAATCCAAATTGGAGCTGCTGTAGAAGATCTGGAATCACCTCCGGAAGACATGTCTGTTCAAGGTAGAGATTTACTAACGGGTAAACCAAAACAAGTTGCCGTTTCTCATCGAGAAATTGCAAAAGCATTGGATAAATCAATTCAAAGAATTGAAGATGCGGTAATGGAAACTTTATCTCAAACACCTCCGGAATTAGCCGCGGATATTTACAATACAGGTATTTATCTTGCCGGCGGAGGATCTATGTTGAGAGGACTTGATAAAAGAATTTCCCAAAAAACAGATTTACCTGTTTACATTGCTGAAGACCCTTTAAGAGCGGTAGTTCGCGGAACGGGAATGGCTCTGAAAAACATTCCGAAATTCAAAAGTATCTTAATCAAGTAGTAGCCCAATAGTATCCATTCAAAACAGTTAGTTAAAACTTATATTATACCGTTAAAAAATGCAGCAAATTTTTAATTTTATATTTAAAAACAGTAATCGATTACTGTTTTTGCTGCTTTTGGGTATTTCCTTGTCACTTACTATTCAATCTCATTCTTTTCACAGAAGTAAAATAATTAGTTCGGCTAATTTTTTGAGCGGTGGCGTATATGAGAAAATAAATTCAGTTTCAGAATATTTAAATCTTAAAACTCAAAACGAAGCACTTGTACTTGAAAACGCAAAGTTAAAAAGTCTTCTTTTTAACCGAAAAGACACTACTGTTGTCGCGAAATTAGACAGCATAAAAGGAGTAGCTCCAAAAGACATATTGGTTTCAAAAGTGATTCACAATTCCTATAATGTTCATGAGAATTATTTAACCTTGAATTCCGGCTCTAATCAAGGTGTAAAACCAGATATGGGGGTAATAAACAGTCTTGGAATTGTGGGAGTTATTGATGATACTTCACCAAATTACTCTACTGTTATCAGCATCTTGAACACTAAATCTATAATAAACGCAAAAATAAAAAAATCAAATCATTTTGGATCTTTGATTTGGAATGGAAAAAGCACCGGTTTCGTTCAGTTGATCGATGTTCCTAGATTAGCAGCCGTGAGAAAAGGCGACACTATTGTAACGGGAGGTCAATCGGTTATTTTTCCTGAAAACATCAACATAGGAACTATTGACAAAATAGAGATTGACAATCAGACTCATTATTACACAATTACAGTAAAACTATTTAATGATATGACAAATTTGGGCCATGTCTATATCCTTAAAGGAAAAAATCAGGAAGAAATTTATAATTTAGAAAAAAAAGAAAAAGATGAATAGCACTTTATTAATCAATATTTTTCGATTTATACTGTTGCTGGCGGTTCAAATTATCATATTCAATAACATGAACTTTTTGGGTTACGTGAGTCCATTTCCATATATACTATTTATCATATTATACCCCGTTAATGCTAACAGATCGGGGCTGCTATTGGCGAGTTTTTTCATTGGAGTTGTCATGGATATGTTTAGTAATTCAGGAGGAGTACATGCAACAGCTTGTTTGGTTTTAGCCTATTACAGGCCCTATCTTTTTAAATTTTCGTTTGGTTTGAGTTATGAATACCAGACAGTGAAATTAAACGATGTACTGACCCCAGAAAGGTTTACCTTTATATTGCTTTCAGTAGTAATTCACCATTTTATTTTATTCACTTTAGAAGCCTTCCAAGTAACTTTCTTTTCAGACATTTTGCTTCGAGCACTACTAAGTACCATTTTTACAATAATCATCTGTATTGTAATAATTTATCTTATTAAGCCTAATAAAAGATGAGAAAACTCTTATTGCCGTCTTTAATTATCATTTCGGCATCTTTGCTAGTATTAAGAATATTTTATTTACAGGTTATTAATGATTCATTCAAACTGAAATCAGATAATAATGCTATAAAAATAAAATATGACTACCCCGAAAGAGGTTATATTTATGATCGGAACGGAAAATTAATGGTTGCCAATCAGCCCTCTTATGACATTATGGTCATCCCAAGAGAGGTAAAAAATTTAGATACTTTAGAATTTTGTGAATTATTAAATATCACAAAAGATGTTTTTATAAAAAAAATTGCCAAAGCCACCGTTTACAGCCCTAGACTCCCATCGGTATTTTTACCGCAATTAAATAAAAGTGAGTTTGCGGCATTTCAAGAAAAAATCAGAAAATTCGAAGGTTTTTATTTCCAAAAACGTTCGCTACGTGATTATGAAGTAAATTATGGGGCCAATATTTTCGGGTTTATTACTCAGGTCAACGATCGGTTAATTCAAAAGAACCCTTATTACAATAGTGGTGACTTAATTGGAAAACAAGGAGTTGAAGAGAGTTATGAAGATATTTTACGTGGAATAAAAGGCGTTAAATATTTCCAAAAAGACAAATTCAACAGAGAAATTGGATCTTTTAAAAACGGAAAATACGACACAATCGCTGTTCAGGGTGAAGATATAAACCTTACTATTGATGGTGAGCTTCAAAAATATGGCGAAGAATTAATGATTAATAAACGAGGAGGAATTGTTGCCATCGAGCCTAAAACCGGCGAAATATTAGCCCTGGTTACTGCTCCTTCTTATGACCCTTCGATTTTGGTAGGACGACAACGATCTAAAAATTACACAAAACTGTACCACGACTCAATTGCCAAGCCCTTATACGATAGAGGTTTATTGGCAGAATATCCTCCTGGTTCGCCATTTAAAATCATGACAGGTCTTGCTGCTCTGCAAGAAGGTGTCATTGATGAAAGTACCACTGTTTATTGTTATGGAGGTTTTAGTTACGGTCGCGGAAGGTTTCAGAAATGTCACTGCAAAACTTTTGGCCCACTACAGTTGCATAATGGAATTTATAGATCATGTAACGCCTATTTCTCAACAGCCTACTTACGAACCATTGCCAAATATGAAAAACCCGCTTATGCCGTTGATATATGGAGTAATCATGTAAAAAGCTTTGGACTAGGAAAGTTTATGGGTTATGATTTACCTACGGGTAGAAAAGGAAAAATTCCTAATTCAAAAACTTATAAACGTATGTATCCAAATGGCGGATGGCGAGGAACAACCATTGTATCCAATGCTATTGGACAAGGTGAAGTCCTAATGACTCCTATACAACTAGCCAATATGATGGCAACAGTAGCCAATGAAGGGTATTATTACACACCCCATATCATCAAAAAAATTGAGGGAAGAAAAATTGATTCTAAATTTACAACTAAACACGTAGCGACTATTGACAAAAAACATTTCAAACCCATGATCAGTGGTTTATTTGATGTTTACAATAGAGGAACCGCCTATGCGCTTAAAGTAGAAGGAATCGATATTTGTGGAAAAACGGGGACTGCGGAAAATTTTGCAAAAATTGACGGCAAAAGAGTTCAATTAAAAGACCATTCCATTTTTGTTGCTTTTGCACCAAAAGACAACCCAAAAATAGCTATCGCTATTTTGGTCGAAAACGGAGGTTTTGGTTCCACAATAGCCGGACCAATAGCCAGTTTAATGATTGAAAAATACCTTCGAAAAAAAATCACCCGAACCGACCTAGAAACAAGAGTGCTTAATTCAAGTTTACAAGGCCAATATGCAAAATTAGGAGGGCTTTCGGAATCCGTTAAGCTGGAGTTAAAAAAACAGGATTCTATACTAAAAAGTAAAACAAGTCCGAAAATAAAAATTGATTCAATAAAACATAATTAATTTAAGCGATTATTTCAAATGAAAAACCAAAGCATAACGAACAATATTGACTGGATATGCATCATTATCTATAGTGTATTGGTGCTAATGGGTTGGTTAAACATTTACTCCTCCTCTTTATCTTCTGTTGACGATACGTCCGTAAAACAGTTTATTTTTATTGCCTTCACCATACCTCTTATTTTTATAATTCTTTATGTTGACGGAAAATTCTATGAAAAATACGCCACTATCATTTTTGCGATTTCCCTGTTGTCGTTATTTGGGTTATTCATTTTTGGAAAAACCATAGCAGGTCAACGTTGCTGGTATGCTATTGGAAGCTTTACATTACAACCTTCTGAATTTGCAAAAGCAGCCACCTCCTTGGCCTTAGCCAAATACTTAAGTGACCCGCAAATTAATTTGAAACACGCAAATAGACAAATACAAGCATTAGCAATAATACTGTTACCCGTCATGCTCATTTTGCCACAACCAGACCCTGGAAGTGCTTTAATATACAGTGTTTTCATAATTGTCCTTTATCGCGAAGGTCTGCCTTCTTGGTATGTATGGACTGGATTTATAACCATACTTTTATTTGTATTGACATTAGTATTACAACCCCAATATGTCATACTGATTTCGTTAATAGTCCTTGTAATTATCCACTACAAATCAAGACTTGCAGACAGAAATATTGTTTTGAGTGGTATTTTACTTGCTTTAATTTCTGGCTTCGTATTGTCCGTTAATTATGTTTTCGAGCATGTCTTTA
>Ga0137355_1000028_pt1 | contig 22412 bp, 14 predicted proteins | sample EasRivERMLT800_2_FD_104763 | JGI IMG/M metagenome (GOLD analysis project Ga0137355, IMG submission 104763) | Soil microbial communities from meander-bound floodplain in the East River, Colorado, USA - East River MetaG ERMLT800_2 | ecosystem: Environmental > Terrestrial > Soil > Floodplain ... | reverse complement strand
CGACAACAACGGTAACAGGTTTGACAGCTGGTACAATCGCAACACTAAAATGGACCGTGACAAACGGTACTTGCTCAGCTTTCGATGAAGTAATCATACAAAATGACATACAGCCTATTGTAAGCAATCAACCAAACCAAACCTTGTGCAACACATCGACATTCACAATGACACAAAGTGCTCCAAATGCCGGAACAGGTTTATGGACAGTGACAAGCGGAACAGCTACAATAACAAATGCTAATTCACCGACGACAACAGTAACAGGTTTGGTGGCAGGAACAAGCGCAACATTAAAATGGACCGTGACTAACGGTACTTGTTCGGCTTTTGACGAGGTGACCATACAAAATGATATACAACCTATTGTAAGCAATCAACCGAACCAAACCTTGTGCAACACATCGACATTTACAATGACACAAAGTGCTCCAAATGCCGGAACAGGTTTATGGACATTGCTAAGCGGAACAGCTGCGATAGCAAATCCTAATTCACCAACAACAACGGTAACTGGTTTGGTGGCTGGAACCAGCGCGACACTAAAATGGACTGTGACTAACGGCACTTGTTCTGCTTTTGACGAGGTGACCATACAAAATGACATACAACCTATAGTTAGCGATCAACCGAACCAAACCTTGTGCAACACATCTGCATTTACAATGACACAAAGTGCTCCAAATACAGGAACAGGTCTATGGACAATGACAAGCGGAACGGCTACAATAACAAATCCTAATTCACCGACAACAACCATAACAGGTTTGACGGCAGGAACCAGCGCAACAGTAAAATGGACCGTGACAAACGGAACTTGTTCCGCTTTTGACGAGGTGACCATACAAAATGACATACAGCCTATTGTAAGCAATCAACCGAACCAAACTTTGTGCAACACATCGACATTCACAATGACACAAAGTGCTCCAAATGCCGGAACAGGTTTATGGACATTACTAAGCGGATCAGCTACAATTACGAATCCAAATTCACCGACAACAACCATAACAGGTTTGGCGGCAGGTACAAGCGCAACAATAAAATGGACCGTGACAAATGGTACTTGCTCTGCTTTTGACGAGGTGACCATACAAAATGACATACAGCCTATTGTAAGCAATCAACCGAACCAAACCTTGTGCAACACATCGACATTTACAATGACACAGACTACTCCAAATGCCGGAACAGGCTTATGGACATTGCTAAGCGGAACAGCGACAATTACGAATCCTAATTCACCGACAACAACTATAACAGGTTTAGTGGCAGGAACCAGCGCAAGACTAAAATGGACTGTAACAAACGGTACTTGTTCGGCTTTCGATGAAGTGATCATACAAAATGATGTCCAGCCTATAGTAAGCAATCAACCGAACCAAACCTTGTGCAACACATCGACATTTACGATGACGCAGACTGCTCCAAATGCAGGAACAGGTGTATGGACATTACTAAGCGGAATAGCTACAATTACGAATCCTAATTCACCAACAACAACGGTAACAGGTTTGGTGGCAGGTACAAGCGCAACATTAAAATGGACCGTGACAAACGGAACTTGTTCGGCTTTTGATGAGGTGACTATAACTGTTAATCCAACTGCACAGGTAAATAATATCGCTAATCAAATTATCTGCAACGGAGGAAGTACAACTGCAGTGAATTTTAGTACCACTAATATTGGAGGAACTACAACTTATACTTGGACCAACAATAGACCCTCAATAGGTCTTAATAGTACCGGCTCAGGAAATATAGCATCTTTCGCTGCTATTAATTTGGGAACATCACCAATTACAGCCACTATCACTGTCACTCCTTATTTTACCGACGACAATGTTACTTGTAGCGGACCATCAAAAAGTTTTACTATAACTGTGAACCCGACTCTGGAAAACCCTATTTCCGGAACAAACGGACCAGTTTGCCTATCATCATCCAATGATTTTGTAGCTCCTAATGGTTCAGATTATAGTTGGACAATAACGGGTAACGGAAGTATCAGCAGCAATACAGATTCAAAAAATGTAACCGTATTGTCCGGAACTATTTGTGCTGAATCTTATATACTGACTTTAAACTTTAAAGATATTAATGGTTGTCTCGCTCAAAGTCAAAAATCGGTTTTAGTAAATGACACAAATCCACCGTTATTAACAATTCCAAATGATAAAGCATTTGAATGCAGTGAAATAATTCCTCCTGTAAATGGAAATGATGCTAATGCTACAGATGATTGTGACATTACTCCTACAGTAACTTTTGTTGGCGAAGAACGTATAGATGGTAATTGCCCAAACAGTTATACATTGAAAAGAACTTGGGAGGCAAAAGATGATTGTGGTAATACAACAACAAAATATCAAACCATAAAAATTGAGGACAAAACAGCTCCAACTTTTGAAGTTCCAGCGGACAAAATTCTCAGTTGTGAAGAAGATGATAGTCCTACGGCAAATGGCGCTGGTACTGTAGTTGTTAAAAGCGACAACTGTGATCCAAACCCAACTGTAGCCGTACCTACAGACAGTGACTGTTTTGGAAACTCAGACGAAAGTAAAGTAGACTCAGGCAGCAATGGAGATTATTTTCCCTTTACAGTTGCAGGCTTTGATAATTTAACCGCAAAGGATATTGAAAAAGTGGCTTTAGCTTTTGAAACATTAAAAGGAAAAGGAAGAGTTGAATTTACCTTAGTTGCACCTAGTGGGCAAGGAATTGTTTTAGTTGGTTCCTATTGCACCGGTGTAAATTGTGATAACCCGAACAGTACTAAAGAATTATATACGCCTGTGTTTTATCCTAGTAGTTCACCTTATCAAAAATGGAATAATAGCGATAATATCCCAGAAGGCGATGGCAACTTTGAACCAAATGGAACCTCTTCAACAAATAACGTCAATGGTTTAACATCATATGTGACCAACTTTGATAGTCTTACCGGACCTATGAATGGTACGTGGTTTATTCATGCCAGAAAAGACAATGATGAAAATGGTGCTATTGGTGATATTAGTTTCAAAAGCGTTTGCTTGAAACCGTCTATGGGTTCTTGTCCTAAAAATGATTAAATTGTGAGACACTGGTCAGTTAGCGATGCCTGTGGAAATACAACCAAAAAAGATCAGGTCATTCGAATAATTGATACCAAAGCACCAATATTCACTACCGGACCTAGTGCGTTAGATCAAACTATTACTTCTGATTCAAATTGTAAGGCATTAATACCTAACTATACTGAAACTATAGCGGTTAACGATAACTGCTCACCATACGAATCTTTAACTATTACACAATCACCAATTGCTGGAACAGAAATTGGTTCTGGAATAACAACGGTTATCATAACTGTTAAAGATGAATGTGGAAACGAAGCGACATACCCAATTAAACTAACTGTTCCAAACTATATTATTGCTAATGATGATACAGGCTCAGCGATTAACGGTGTCTCTGGAGGAATTTCATTTACTAACGTCTTGGCAAATGATCTATTAAACTGTAAAGCTGTTAGCTCTGATGATATTACTTTAAGTTTTATCAGTTCAACAAATAGCGGTGTAACATTAGACGGTTCCAATGTAGTGGTAGCACCTGGTACGCCAAATGGTACTTATACTTTGACCTATCAAATTTGTGAAAATTCAAATCCTACGAATTGCGACCAAGCTATTGTGACAGTTCCTGTATATGCGCCATCAATCAATATTACTAAAGAGGGCACTTATCAAGATACCAATGGAGATGGCATAACCAACATTGGAGATACCATAGCCTACAGTTTTGTAGTAACCAACGATGGTAGTTCGATACTAACAAATGTAATTATTACAGATCCATCAGTAACCGTTACCGGTGGTCCAATACCTACGTTTGATATTAATGCTATTGACAGCACTACTTTCTCTGCTGTTCACGCTATCACTCAAGAAGATATCAATACAGGTTATGTTTACAATTTGGCGACAGCTGCCGGAACACCTCCAATGGGAGCCGATGTCGAAGACGATTCTTCTGATCCTACGCCATGCACAACCTGCCCAATCAACCCAGAGTGCCCTGAATGTACAATCACGCCACTTACGCAAGATCCTAGTATTAATATCACTAAGGATGGAACTTATGTAGATACCAATCAAGATCGTATTACAAATGTGGGGGACGTAGTTTCTTATAACTTCGTAATTACGAATACCGGAAATGTAACCTTGACTAATGTTACCGTTACAGACAACAATGCTGTAATTACTGGCGGACCTATTGTAAGTCTTGCTGTAGGAGCAACAGATTCAGCTACATTCTCTGGTTCACATGCCATCACTCAAGAAGATATCGATGCTGGTTATGTTTACAATTTAGCGACAGTTACAGCAAAAGATCCAAAAGACAATCCTGTACCGCCGGATACTTCTTCTGATCCGACACCATGCAAAACTTGCCCAATCGACCCAGAGTGCCCTGAATGTACAATCACGCCACTTACGCAAAATCCTGCTTTAGCCGTTATTAAAACAACAACAACCGCTAGCTATAGCCATATTGGGGATATAATAAATTATGTAATTGTTGTGCAAAATACTGGTAATGTTACCCTTCATCATGTAGTTGTTAAAGATCCTTTAACAGGGTTAGATAGCCTTATAGAAGTTTTAGCACCTGGCGCCAGTTCAGAATATACTCAAAGTTACACCATTGCTCTAACGGATTTAATTAAACGTTCGGTAAGTAATATTGCAACTGCAGATGGACTTACACCAAATGAAACACCTATTAATGCTTCAGATGAAGAAATTGTAAATGCTGTATTTAAAGATATTGATGCACAAGATGATACTTATAATATAATTCAAGGTAACTCGAATGTACTTTTGGGTAATATTATTGATAATGATTTATTAAATGGAGTGAAAGCAAACATCGGAGATCTTACTTATACTATTATTGATGTATTTCATCCAAATTTATCATTCGATTCCGTTGCAACTCTGTCAGTTCAAACCAGTATTCCTGTTGGGCAATATATTATCTTATACAGAATCTGTGAAACTTTAAACCCAGAAAATTGTGATATCGCTACAATAACTATAAATGTAACCAGAACACCTATCGATGCTGTCGACGACTTTGCCGGACCAATTGTTAAAGTTGACCAAATGACTTCCAATGTTTTAAATGTATTTGCCAACGATAAATTAAATGGCGTTTTATTGAATCCATCGGATGTTGTTTTGACCACAGTCACTCCAAATCCATATTTACAGTTAAATCCGGATGGTTCCGTTGATGTATTACCAAATGCCCCTGCCGGAACACAAACATTAACTTATCAAATTTGTGAGATTCTAAATCCTGAGAACTGTGACCAAGCGGTGGTCTCAATCATAATTAGAAATCCTCTAATTGCCACACCTACCCTATTTTCTAATGAATGTAATCCAATTAATTTAGGAAATATTTTAGCAAATGTGAAATTGGATGGAAACCCGGTAACTTTGGAAACTGTCAATTTCTCTATCACTACTGGCAATAATTCTAATATCTCAATTGATAATTTAGGTGATGTCAGTATATCTGACGGAATTGCTCCAGGCACTTATGAATTTACTTATGAAGTCTGCGAAAAAGCAAACCCAGAAAACTGTACTAGCAATACCTTAAGCATAAGTATTAGTTCTACCATTCCATTGACGATAACAAGTTCAGCCTGTAATGCAGACTCATCAGTAATAACGCTTTCCAGTTTATTGCCAACTGAAACTCCTACAGACGGAACTTGGGTAGACAACAACAATACCGGACTGCTAAATAATGGAACACTTTCAACAATCGGAGTGCCATTAGGTAATTATGTTTTTGAGTACAAATTCTTTGTCGGTGAATGTCCAAGAAGTATCTTTTTAAACATGAATATCAACGATGATTGTAGAGTATTGGGTTGTGGTGTAATTCATGTGTTTAATGCCTTTTCACCAAATGGGGATGGAATAAATGAATATTTTAAAATTGAAAATATTGATGATGTTTCTTGCTACCCAGACAATTCAGTAGAAATTTATAACCGTTGGGGGGTCTTGGTATATGAGGCGAGAGGATATAACAACGGGACTATTGTTTTTAACGGTACATCAGAGGGAAGAACAACAATCAAGCAATCTGAAGGTTTGCCTACCGGAACCTATTTTTATGTACTGAATTATTCTTCCGTTGATGATAATGGCCAAATTCAAACCAATTCAAAAGACGGTTATTTATACCTAACCAGATAAATTGGAGCTAACTCCTGAGGGCGTTACAACCCTCAGGTTTTAAAATAAAAATCTTATTTATTGAATGAATAAAATTGTAGAAGATACGCTAGACAACCTAACCTAATTTTGACAACTGGTTTAAAGCAAATAAAAACAATAAATATCTACTTATGAAAACAAAACTATTTTCTTTCGTTTTGATGTTTACAGCCATTGCAAGTTTTGCACAACAAGATGCTCAATTTACACAATACATGTATAACACAATAAATATCAATCCCGCGTATGCTGGATCAAGAGGTGTTCTGAGTATTTTTGCTTTACATCGTACACAATGGGTAGGGCTAGATGGAGCTCCCGTATCGAACACTGTATCTATGAATACACCTCTGAATGGTCAAAATTTAGGACTCGGTGTTTCTTTTATAAATGATGAAATAGGACCTGTGCAAGAGAATGCTATTTCAGCAGATGTATCATATACCATTCCTACATCGGAGACCTTAAAATTTTCTTTCGGTATCAAGGCTACAGCTAATTTATTTAATATAGATGCTTCAAAATTAGATTCTGAACTAATAGCAGATCCCAGTTTTCAGGATTTAGACAATGAATTTACCCCAAATATTGGTGCAGGTATTTATTTGCATTCGGATAAGGCTTACGTGGGATTTTCTGTACCCAATTTTATCGAATCCAATCGGTACGATGACAATGATGTTAAAATTTACAAAGAAAAAATTAATTACTATTTAATTGCCGGAGGGGTTTTTAATTTAACTAATACTATAAAATTCAAGCCTGCCCTACTTACAAAAATGGTGGAAGGTGCTCCGCTTCAAGTTGATGTATCCGGAAATTTTTTATTCAATGACAAATTCATGATTGGAGTAGCGTATCGATGGAGTGCAGCCATGAGTGCAATGGTAGGTTTTCAAATCTCTGACTCAATATACATTGGCTATGGATATGACTATGAAACCACCAATTTAGAGAACTATAATTCTGGCTCGCACGAAATATTCTTGCGCTATGAAATATTCAAAAACAATAATAAAATTACGACACCAAGATTTTTCTAAAAAAAAATATTATGAAACCTAGTCTACTTTTATTCCTAACAACGGTAAGCCTTTGTTCATTTAATAGTTTTTCACAAAGTGAGAAATCAACTACTGTCAAATATGCTTATATAGATGTTATAAAAACATATGAAAGAGTTGCGGAGAAAGGGTACAAATCTGCTGAAATGTTTCAAAAAATTGGTGATTCATACTATTCAAATTCCCAACTTGAAAAAGCAGCCAACTGGTATTGTGAATTATTTGCAATGAATACAGATTTAGAACCTGAATGCTATTATCGATACGCCAAATGTTTGATATCGATAGATCAAAATGATATGGCGGCAGACATTTTAGAAAAATGCAATAAGAAAACGAAAAATATAAATAAAGATTAAAAAAATACGAAATCACAACTCGAAGATTATTTAAAAAACTAGTATTATGAAAAATATTATACTCCTTTCCATAGCAATAGTAAGTGTTTTTTCATTTGATGTTTATTCGCAAAAAGCGAAAGTAGCTGCTGCTGACAAAAAATATGACAATTACGCTTATATAGATGCCATTAAAACTTATGAAAGAGTTGCAGAAAAAGGATACAAATCTGCTGACATGTTCCAAAAACTTGGAAACGCTTATTACTTCAATGGTGAGCTTGATAAAGCTGCCAAATGGTACGGTGAGTTATTTGCAATGTCTCTAGATTTAGAGCCCGAATATTATTACCGCTATGCGCAATCACTAAAATCAATTGGAGAAATTGATAAAGCCAACGAAATGCTGAAAAAATTTCACGAAAAATCAGGTACTGACAGTAGAGGAAAGCGTTTTGAAAAAAATATAAATTATTTGGATAAGATCAAAGCAAATTCAGGAAGGCATAATGTGGAAGATGCAGGAATTAACTCAAAATATTCGGATTATGGCAGTACCATTTATTCCAATAAATTGATTTTCTCATCGGCTAGAGACACAGGAAGTTTCGGGCAAAGAAAACAAAAATGGACGAATCAATATTTTACAAATTTATATGGCGCAGAATTAGGAGATTCTTTTACTCCAATTAAAGCTAAAAAATTTGGAGGCAAATTAAATTCTAAATTTAATGAGTCAACCCCAGTTTTTACGAAAAATGAAGAAACAGTCTATTTTACAAGAAATAATTATTTAGAAGGAAAAAAAGGAAAAAACGAAGAAGGAATTACTTTATTAAAGATCTACAAGGCCAGTTTCGAAAAAAATCAGTGGACAAAAATAACTGAATTGCCTTTTAACAGTGATAATTACAGTATCGCCCATCCGACATTAAGTCCCGATGAGAAAACGCTCTATTTTACTTCGGATATGCCAGGATCGTTAGGTCAGTCAGATTTATACAAAGTAGCCATAAACTCTGATGGTACCTTTGGGACACCTGTAAATTTAGGAGATACGATCAATACCGAGGGAAAAGAAACATATCCATTTATAAGCGATGAAAATGAAATTTATTTTGCTTCGGATGGACATCCCGGTCTTGGAGGTTTGGATATCTTTGTTTCTAAAATTAACCCCGACGGTACTTTTGGAGAAGTTCAGAATATAGGTGCTGAAGCCAATTCTCCCAAAGATGATTTTGGTTATCTGATAGACACCAAGTCCAGAAGAGGTTTTTTTACTTCTAATAGAAATGGTGGTCAAGGATATGACGATATTTATAAATTCCTTGAAACCAAAAGACTAATTTGTGAGCAAGAATTATATGGACCGGTAACTGATTTGGAAACAGCCCAATTACTTCAAAATGCTAAAATCACTTTGTTTGACAGTGAATTTAACCCTATAAATACTGTTGTTACAGATGAAAAAGGCAATTATTCTTTTACGGTTTTATGTGGCAAAACTTACAATATAAGAGCCGAAAAGCAAGAATATACCACTAAAGAAGAAAGAATTACCATCGATAACGCAATAGGAAGAACTAATCTGCCAATCGCGCTGGAAAATTCATCATGCAAAGTGGCTATTGGTGACGATTTAGGAAAATGCTTTGGTATAAAAATGATTTATTTCGATTTGGACAAATCCATTATACGCCAAGAAGCAGCATTTGATTTAGAAAAAATATTGGATGTACTGAATCAGAACCCAACCATGAAATTAGACATACGTTCCCATACCGATAGTCGTGCTTCCAGTAAATACAATGAAGATTTATCGGAAAGAAGGGCAAAGTCAACAATCAAATGGTTAGTTAAGAATGGTATCAATCCAAATCGATTAACCGGTAAAGGATATGGGGAAACACAATTGGTAAATAATTGTTCCGATGATGTAACATGTACTGAAGAAGAGCATCAACTTAATAGACGTAGTGAGTTTATTATTACAGCTTTATAATTTAAGAAAAATTAGAGGTTGTAAAAAAAAACAGCCTCTAAAATTCTCAAAACAATTAACTTTCATTAAATTTTTACAAATATAATTGCATAATATTTCTTGCTGTTCACAGGATCTTGTCTTATGGAAATTCCAAAATGCGTAAAATCCCCAATAATTCTTTTTTTATGTCTAGGACTATTCAGCCAAGCTTCAACAGCAGCTTGGGAAGTACTATAATTATAAGCAATATTCTCATCTACTTTCTCAGCACCCAAAACACTCATTATATCTTCGGAGCGTGCGACAAAATCGTCATGATTAACCACATTATTTACAATCATATAATTTACGTGTTCTTCTGATTTATAAGAAATATAATTATTTTTTTCTAACGCGTTTAAACCAACGCTAACTCTATATTCATTTATTAATGCCATAGTCTCTAATTCGGATGAATTATACTCATAATTCATGAAATTTAGCGATGAAGCATTACGATCTTGTTTTTCTGAAGCATCGGACGAACAAGAATTCATATTATGTATCACTGCCACCAGCAATAATACATGAAGTAATTTTGCTTTCATGATAAAAGTAGTCTGTGAGACAAACTCCTTTAAGGTTGTCAGTATTAGAACGTGTTTTTAAATCTTACTCAAGCAACATTTTTAATAGTCAACTATCAAAAAAATTAAACTATTACACAGTTCATTTTTTATAAAATATAAAAGAATGATCAGTTTTACGTACATGGATTGGGGGAAACAGCGAATGATGTAGATTATATCTTTACTTACAAAGTAAAGTTTTAAAATTTAACTGACGGGGTAAAATCATTTCAAAAATGTTGTGAAACTAAACAATTAGAGTGCACATAATACATACTGACTGATAAACTCTAATAGTTATTAGTTCACGTTTTTTAATAACATAATAAATTGAATATCAATCACATATAAATAAGAAGTAATTTTTATTTTGCAGTTATTATTAAAATACTCAAATTCAGCAATGTAAAGCTAGTTTATATTTTCAGCACTTTAGGTTAATTTTTCCCGTAATTAATGTTAATAAATAATAACTGATGAAGCTTGTTATTAATAGGAATTGGCACCTGTAATTTAGACGAAACCTTTAAAAACATCAGAATTAACAACAACATTTAAATTAATATAAATTAGAAGTAAAAAATACACATCCGAGTATTACCGATTTTTTTAGGTAATATGACATTACACTCAGGTTGAAATCCCGAACTAATCTGCTAAAATTTCAAGCCGAAAATATTTTTACTATTTGAATAATATTTCGCTGCATAAATCAACCTTTAATGATACAGATTCTCAATTGATGGAAAAACAGCTTTGTGCTTCAGATGTATTTTTTTATATCCCATTTCCTTTCTACTCCATTTTCTATTATCTTCTCTCTCGGTTAATAATTAACATTAATCGAGGCATCTAATTCTTAGTATTTGTAAATAGTAATAAAAAAGACTGCCCAACGTAGGCAGCCTAAACTCAAATAATTAACTAAATTCAACTAAATTTTCACGAAAATATTGGTATAATATTTTTTACCAGTAGCTGGATTTTCTCTTATCGAAATTCCGAAATGAGTAAAATCGCCTTCAATATTTTCTTTGTGCCCGGGACTTTTCAACCAGGCATCGAGTGCTGCTTGAGGACTGTTATAGTTATATGCAATATTTTCACTTACTCTTTTGGCCCCCAAAACATTAATAATGTTTTCAGAACGAGAAACAAAATCATCATGATTAACTACATTATTAACAATCATATAGTTATCGTGTTCTTCAGATTTATAAGAAATATGATTTACTTTTTCTAAAGCATTCAACCCGATACTAACTCTATAGGTGTTAATTAAATTCATGGCCGCTAATTCCGAAGAACTATAAGTATAATTTAAAACTATCTGGGGTCTAGGTCCAAGATCATCTGATTCAGAAGAATCTGGAGAACAAGAATTAAAAACATTAACTATTGCAAGGAGTATTACTACGCGAAATAATTTTGCTTTCATAATTAATAATAGTTTAAGCTTAAAGTAGATTGGGGTACAAACTTCTTTATTATTATTTAACAAATTAACGTTTTTTATCGCTAAACAACCAAAAATAATCGTTTAAATACATAAAAATAGATTACAAGTAGTCTTAAACTTACATTTAAAATAAAAAAATATAATATATTACTAAATAAATTTCATAAAACAATACATACAAAAAAATCAGTAGTGAATAATTTTGTACAAAATATTTTAATGATAAATGACAAAAGAGCAAAAAAAAATGAGCAATACATCCTTTCTTGAGAATAGGTATTAAATGCTTCAGCGAATAAAGTATACAGAAAAAGTTTTATACTTTAACAGGATATGCTAGTTATGACCAGGGCAAACGCATGAGTTAAGTTTGCCACGAATTCACAAATTTAAAGTCTCAATCTCTGTAGATTTAGAGCACCTTTGGTGTTATTTCACAAATCAAACGTAAAAAATAGTATTTAAATACTACGATTTGTGAAATTAGATGCCATCTTTAGGTGGATTTATGAGATCTACTGCATCAAATTTAACACAGAAAACAAAAATTAGTGAACTCGTGGCCTTTAAAAAGACTCATGTGTTTTCCCTGTAGTAATGACTTTTAAAAATTATATTTTCGCAAAAATATTAGTATAATATTTTACGCCATTTATAGGGTTTTCTCTTATAGAAATACCAAAATGGGTGAAGTTTCCAACTATATTTTCTTTATGTCCCGGGCTGTTCAACCAAGCCTCGAAAACTGCTTTTGGCGTGTTATAATTATAAGCTATATTTTCGCTAACTGTTTTCGCCCCTAAAACTGCCATAATATTTTCAGAACGAGCCACAAAATCATTATGATTAACAACATTGTTTATAATCATATATTCATCATGTTCCTCAGATTTATAAGAGATATGATTTATTTTGTCCAGAGGATTCAAACCAAGACTTATCCTATAGTTATTTATCAAAGCCATCGTTTCTAATTCGGATGCATTATAAGTATAGTTTGTAATAATTTGTGGAGCAGGTTCCGATGTACTGTTTTCACTGGAATCAGAGGAACAAGAAGTCATAGCATATGCTACTGCACTAAGCAATAGCATACGCAAAAAATGTGGTTTCAAATAATAATTGGTTTTGGCTTAAAGTAGATTGGGGGCAAACTTCTTTAATATTAATAAAATTATATACGTTATATTTTTTTGATAAATATAACAACATTTACTTTGAACAGCCAAATATTATCGACAAACTACATTAATTCATTATATTTTTAAGAAAAAACAAACACTTTCATAAATCAAGGTGATAATCGGTCTACTTTCCACGAAAAATCTTCTTGGAAAACATATCTAATCCTGTCATGCAGACGATTAGGTCTTCCTTGCCAAAATTCAACTTCTAACGGAGCAACCAAAAAACCTCCCCAGTGCTTTGGTCTTGGAATTTCTTTTCCCTCAAAATCTTTTTCCAATTGCTTTAAATTTTCTTCCAAAAAAGAACGTGATGGAATAATTTCACTTTGATTAGATACAATTGCTCCCAATTTGCTCCCTTCGGGTCTGGAATCAAAATAATTATCGGATATGTTCTCCGGAATTTTTTGGGCGATCCCTTTTATAATAACCTGTCTTTCCATACTTGACCAAAAAAAAGAAAGACATATTTTGGGATTTTCAGCTATTGCCCTCCCCTTTTCAGAATTATAGTTAGTAAAAAAGATAAATCCTTCTTCATTGAACTTTTTTAACAGAACAACGCGGGATTTTGGAAATCCGTCTAAACCTATCGTAGAAACTGTCATGGCGTTTACTTCGTCATCTCCTCCAAAATTTTCTACTTCATGAAACCATCTATTAAATAAATTGATAGGGTCTTCGGGAATTAATGTTTCCAATAATTCGCTTTTTTCATACGATTTTCTATAATCACTTAAATCTTTCATTTGTTTAGTGTTTAGTTGCGCATTAGCAAAATTAATATCTTTTTTTATTTGGGTTGCAAAAAGCTAAGAAGGAAAGTTTAAGTCAATTGTATTAAAACTCAAACGACTTTCCATCATCTGCAAGAAGTATTTCCGGAAATATAGTTTTGGCCTCATCGCTAAAACGTTCAATACTATCATATCGGGTGGAATAATGTCCCAATACTAATTTTTTTACATTCGCTTTCAATGCAATGGTTGCAGCTTCTTTTGCTGTAGAATGCATTGTCTTTCCTGCCAATAAAGATTCCGACTCCAGAAATGTAGATTCATGGTACAACACATCTACGCTTTTAATAAGAGGTATAATTGATTCATCATAAACTGTATCTGAACAAAAGGCATAGCTTTTTGCAGGAATAGGATCAAAAGACAATTCTTTATTTTCGATAATAGTTCCATCATCTAGCGTGATTGGACTACCATTTTTTATTTTTTGATAATAGCAAGTATCTATTTTATAATTTTGGACTGCATCAAGATTGAGTTTTCTGGGGCCAACTTTTTCTTGAAATAAAAATCCGTTGGTATAAATCCGGTGTTTTAAAGGTATCGTTTTTACCAAAACCTTATCATCCTCAAAAATCACTTCACTTTCTTTTGATTCTAATTCATGAAAAAACAAACTGAAATTGGTCCAAGAATTAGATAATTTTAGTTGTAATAATATAATTTCTTTGATTCCTTTTGGCCCATGAATATATAAATCGGTGGTTCTGTTCAATAAAGAAAAAGTGGATATAAGGCCTATCAGACCATAAAAATGATCGCCATGTAAATGAGAGATAAAAACATGGTTAATTCTTGTGAATTTAATTTTATTTTTACGCAGCTGTACTTGCGTTCCTTCTCCGCAATCGATTAGAAAATGTCTGTTTTTTATTTCTAACAGCTGAGAAGTTGGATTGGTAATAGTACGTGGCGTAGCTGCATAGCAACCAAGGATGGTTAAATTCAAGTTTTTTTCTCTATTCGGTTATTTCTTTAATCGTTCAATCTGTCTAATCATTTGTTTTTTTTATTACTTAAATCCATTAAACAATGACCGGATACACAAATTTAAAACCCTAAATCTCGCTCAATTTCTTCCATTTCGATCATATCCTTAGCTTCAAGAAGTGTTGGCACAACCAAAATAGAACTTGGAACATCGTTGAAATCAATATTTTCAGCTACAATTACAAATGATTTTTTCCCTTTTTTGTGAGATTTAGATAAATTAGAAAAATTCTTTATGGCTTTCACATCAACCGATTTATCGTGTGTAAGATCCAAAATAAGGTTCTGATTTAAATAACTCGTATGTTGAGTATTCACTTTTTCCAAAAAAACAGCTGCATCCCCTTCAGTGTCTTTTATAATTGTAGTATGTCCTTTTGTTACTATTTTCATATTTTTTTAGTTTCTGAGTGACTGATTTTGCTTTATTTAATAAAATCTTACTGAATTTTTGAAGCTAATAAATAAATCACCGCCATTCGAATTGCCACCCCATTTTCTACCTGATTCAAAATAACCGATTGCTGTGAATCGGCAACATCTGAAGTAATTTCCACTCCACGATTAATCGGTCCCGGGTGCATAATTACTATTTCTTTATCTAAAGAATCCAGTAACGTTTTGTCTACTCCATATTGTTGGGAATATTCCCTAGTTGATGGAAAAAAATTCACATCCATTCTTTCGTTTTGAACGCGCAACATATTCGCAACATCGCACCATTCTAATGCTTTACGCAAGTTGGGTTCAACAGTTACTCCAAGTGATTCAATATATCTTGGAATTAGCGTTTTGGGCCCGCAAACTTTCACTTCAGCTCCTTGCATTTGCAAAGCATATATATTGGATAAGGCTACCCTAGAGTGCAAAACATCTCCAACAATTACAATCTTTTTTCCAGCTACTTCCCCAAGTTTCTCTCTAATCGAATAACTGTCTAATAAGGCTTGAGTTGGGTGTTCATGTGCACCATCTCCTGCATTTACGATACTTGCTTTCACGTTTTTGGAAAGAAAATAAGCGGCACCTGGGTTGGCGTGGCGCATAACAACCATATCAACCTTCATTGAAAGTATATTATTTACTGTATCTATGAGTGTTTCTCCTTTTTTAACAGAGGATTGTGCAGCAGAAAAACTAATAACATCGGCTGACAGACGTTTTTGTGCTAATTCAAATGAAAGTTTTGTTCGAGTACTATTTTCAAAAAAAATATTAGCAATGGTAATATCTCGCAAAGAAGGCACTTTTTTTATTGGCCTGTTGATGACTTCTTTAAAATGATCGGCAGTTTCAAAAATAAGGTCAATATCTTGCTTATTGATATATTTTATTCCTAATAAATGATTTACACTAAGTTCACTCATCTTACTATTTATTGCTATTAATTAAAAAAACACCATCTTCTCCATCTTGTTCCATCCAGCTTACCTTTACCTTCTCATCATTTATGGCATCAACCTGACGGCCTCTGTAATCGGGCTGTATTGGTAAATCACGGCTAAAACGACGGTCTATCAATGTCAAAAGTTCGATTCCAGATGGTCTTCCAAAAGACTGTATTGCTGTCAAAGCGGCACGAATACTTCTTCCCGTATACAAAACATCATCTATAAAGATGACTTTCTTATTCTCTACCAAAAAATTTATTTGGGTTCTATTGGCTTCCAAAGGCTTATTGGTTCTACGAAAATCATCTCTAAAAAAAGTGATATCCAAGTAGCCTAAAGCTATATTGGGTACTTTATATTCTTTTTCCAATAAATCTTTTAAACGGTCAGCCAAATAAGATCCTCTAGGTTGAATACCAATTAAAATGGTATCCGAAAAATCAAGATGTTTTTCAATTAACTGACAAGCCAAACGGTGCAGAATGATATTGACTTCCTTAGAAGTGAGCAATACTTTTTGAGTCATAAGAAGTGTTGTTTGGGATGTAAAAGTACAATAATTTTGTCAAATCCCGAATTTGATTAATCGCAAAAAATAAAATAAATATTGTCTACAAATTAGAATTTATGCACAAAAAACTCCCTTCATAAAAGGGAGTTTTATCTATTTATTTAAAAAAATCTATCTTTTCTGGAAATTATAAAATATACATTTTCTTTCTTAATTCCTGAATTTTTTCATCATCAAGATAATCATCAAACGTCATGTAACGATCTATGGCTCCATTCGGTGTCAATTCGATAACTCTGTTGGCAACCGTTTGAGAAAATTCGTGGTCATGAGTGGTAAAAATAACTGACCCTTTAAAGTTTTTCAAGGAATTATTGAAAGCTGTAATCGATTCCAAATCCAAGTGATTTGTTGGTTCATCAAGCATCAATACATTGGCACGCTCCATCATCATTCGAGACAACATACAACGCACTTTCTCCCCTCCAGACAATACTCTGCACGTCTTCAAAGCTTCTTCTCCGGAGAAAATCATTTTCCCAAGAAAACTACGAATATTAACCTCGTCACGCTCTTCCTCAGTTTTTACCCATTGACGCAACCAATCCACAAGAGAATAATCACTTTCAAAGAAAGAATGGTTTTCTACCGGTAAATACGCCTGATTTGTGGTTACTCCCCAATCGAAAGTCCCTGAATCTGCTTTTTGGTTTCCGTTTAGAATTTCGTAGAACGCAGTTGTAGCACGTGAATCTTTCGAGAAAAGTACAATTTTATCGCCTTTAGCCATATTCAAATCAACTCCTTTAAAAAGTAGATCGCCATCAATAGAAGCGCTCAAATTCTGCACATTCAAAATTTGGTCTCCCGCTTCACGTTCCTGATCAAAAATAATCGCAGGGTAACGACGGCTTGATGGTTTTATTTCTGAAATATTAAGCTTACTAATCATTTTTTTACGAGAAGTAGCTTGTTTTGATTTAGCGACATTGGCACTAAAACGACGGATAAACTCCTCTAATTCCTGTTTCTTTTCTTCGGCCTTTTTGTTTTGTTGCGCGCGTTGTTTTGCCGCTAACTGACTAGATTCATACCAAAAAGTATAATTACCGGAATAGTGGTTTATTTTACCAAAATCAATATCCGAAATATGGGTACAAACAGAATCTAAAAAGTGACGGTCATGCGAAACTACAATTACTGTATTTTCATAATTTGCCAAGAAATTCTCTAACCAAGCAATGGTTTCAAAATCCAAATCATTGGTAGGCTCATCCATGATAAGTAAATCCGGATTGCCAAATAAAGCTTGCGCCAAAAGTACACGAACTTTTATTTTCCCCTCAAGATCTCCCATCAGGGTATAATGATGCTCTTCATTAATTCCTAGATTTGATAACATCGACGCAGCATCAGAATCGGCATTCCAACCATTCATCTCTTCAAATTGCACTTGCAATTCTCCAATTCTATCTGCATTTTCGTCAGTATAATCTAAATAAAGTGCATCCATTTCTTTCTTAACCGCATACAATGTTTTATTTCCCATTATAACGGTTTCCAAAACGGTATGCTCATCAAACATATTGTGATTTTGATTCAAAACCGACATACGTTTACCTGGTTCCAAATGAATGTGTCCCGAAGTAGGATCCATTTCACCTGAAATTATTTTAAGAAAAGTTGATTTTCCAGCGCCATTGGCTCCGATTACTCCATAAATATTCCCATGAGTGAAGGTAGTATTTACTTCGTCAAACAAAATTCGTTTGCCAAACTGAACTGATAAATTATTAACTGTTAACATGAATGTTCTTTTATAAAATTTTTGCAAAAGTACAAAAAAGACCTGATTTATTTAATTAAAAAAATCACAATTATTAAAAGTACCTTAAGGAAAATGCAAACAGTAAAATCCAAATAATTAAACAAAAAAAACCTGACAATAAATTGTCAGGTAAAAAATTTTATTCTCCAAAAAAGCAATTGACAACTAAAAGAAAATAAAATTCATTCAAAAATAAAAACAAATCAAAATATAAATAACCAAACTCAATTTTAACAAATTCTAACTTTACTTTTGAATTTTTTGTTCGCTTAAATTAATTTTTTCAAGCTAATATATACCGCTAATTCAACATCGGCATTTTTTTTTGAATTGCATTGTTCCAATAAATCCTTTAATACTACAGTATTTACAACTTGTTTTTTCTCTATGACCAATAAAAGTTGTTGTGACAATTCACTCAGACTTTTTGATAATGGTAACAGTGGCTGGACAAGTGGTGCATTAGTACCCAAATCAATTAAATTGGAATTCATTAAAATCCATTTTTTCAGAAAATCAGTAACCAAAGTTTGATTTTCTATATTTTTATTCTCTAAGTAATAATTCACTACAACATCAAAATCTATGGCATCACTGGCATCTGGAGTACAGGCATCCGCAAACAATGTAAAAGGTGAATACATTTGATATTCTGTACCTCCAGCATTTCTTGAATAAATTTTTAGCGGTTCACAAATATTCGAAAACTCTTCTAATGCATTCGTTTTTTGGTTGTTACTGATATTTCTTAAAATCACTTCTTTGTTTCTGATATGCGTAATTCCAAGCTCTTCCAATCTAAAGGAAACTGTTTTTAATCTTTTTCTTAAACTATTCAAATCCGTGACATTTTCATCAGACCACAATCTTTCTGCAATGGCTGCTGTTCTAGGCCAAATTCTTGAATCTATAGTCACTGTGGTTGCCAGTTCGCTCCACATGGCTGCCTCTCCTCCCAAAATTCTTGCTTTTTCCTCAGTTGTAAGCACTGTATTTTTTGGAATTGGACCCGTAAAATAATGGTTTTCTACACCAAGCATTAGATCAATATAATATCCATTGGACAAAACTGTTTTATAGCCATTTTTAACTGCATTTACAAGTGATTGTCCAGCAGGAATTCCTTCATTCACGCCTTTCCAAGAGTGAATTATGGCGTCTTTGGACATGTTTTTTGTCATTATTTCTTCCCATCCCATCAACACTTTATTATGCTTTTTTAACATCGGAATCAATTGCATAGTAAAATAGGTCTGTAATTCATGATTACTTTCCAATTTATGCTTTTTTTTAAATTCCTGTATTTTGGGATTTGCATCCCAATCTTTACCTTCATTTTCGTCTCCACCAATATGAAAATATTTACCCGAAAACAAAGGGCAGACTTCATCAAAAATTTCACTTAGCAATTGATACGTTTTAGGATTCGAAGGATCCAGTGTTGGTGTAAATATTCCGGCATTGCGTTCAATAGAATACGTCACCAAAGCGGTTGTTTGCGTGGCATTCTCAGAAGTAGTTAATTTAAAATTCACAGTTTTGCTTCCTATTTCCGGATAGGCAGTCAATATTGCCGAAGCGTGGCCGGGCACATCTATTTCCGGAACAACAAGAATCCCTCTTTCATCCGCATATTTTACAATACTCTTGATTTCTTCTTGCGTATAATAATTTCCATCCGAAGCCAATTGCGTTAGTTTTGGATGTTTTTTCATTTCGATTCTCCAACCTTGGTCATCGACTAAATGCCAGTGAAAAACATTCATTTTCATTGCTGCCATAGCGTCCAGATTTCTTTTGATAACATCAATCGGCTGAAAATGTCTCGAAACATCGATCATTAAGCCTCTCCATGTAAATCGAGGAAAATCGGATACATTTACTGTTGGGAAATAATATGAATTGCTATTGTTTTGCAGCAATTGTAGTAGTGTTTCCAAGGCATGCAGAGCTCCCAAATCGGTCGTGGCGTTTATCGTAATTTTGTTTGCAAGAATGTCAAGTTGATAGCTTTCGTCCTCGTATAATCCTATTTTACCGTTCCGAACGCAATTAATTTGTAATTGAGCCGATGGAGCTTCATTATTTTTCGTCAAAAATCCTTGTTCAAAAAACAAGCCGGTTCTACCGTCTAATCTTCGCAAAAAATTGGTTGCTCCAACAAAAATTCTTGAGTTTGGATTACCCATAATATTTACTTTAAAATTTTTATTTAAAGTAAAAGTATCATTCGTCAAATTCAGATTCTGAGGCCACGGCATTACATCCAACTGCTCTTTTTTAATTTGAGCCGTAGACATAAAGCCTGTTAATAAAAGAATTAGAATATATTTCATTATTTCTGGTTGAAAATAGTTTAAATAGAATAGGAAAAAATACCCACAAGAACTCTAGAAAACATCAAAACCCAGATTGAAAATTAAGAATGTAATTCTCAATCAAAATTTTGTGTCTTCCTTTTATTACTTTAAATTTTTAGGATGTTATTTTAGTAGTCAAAACGTTTAAAAGCTTCAATAGCTTCATATTCGGCAAGACCTAAATCATCGTATAATTTTGCTGTATTTTTGTTGCGATCTTCGGCTCTTACCCAAAATTCTCTTAAATCGTTACCTTGAAACATCACTCTGTCTTTTTGGGATTGGTGAAACAAAATAGCATGTCTTTTTAACAAAACTTCGTCAGGACTCAACGGCACTGCCATATCAATCTCGTGAATATCCCATTCATGCCAAGCCCCTCTATACAGCCATAACCAACAATCATTCATGTAGGCCTCCGTTTTTAATTGACCCATAGCAGCAAATATTGCATTCAGACATACTTCATGGGTACCATGCGGATCTGCAAGATCTCCTGCAGCGAAAACCTGATGCGGTTGGATTTTTGCAATAATATTTTTTACAATTTCTATATCTTCTGTACTAAGCGGCTTCTTTTTTACCTGCCCAGTTTCATAAAAAGGCAAATCTAAAAAATGAGTGTTTTCATCTTTTAATCCAATGTATCTTGTCGCAGCATAAGACTCCCGTCTTCTGATAAGTCCTTTTAATTTTCTTACGCTTAAGGAATCTGTTTGATTCTCCGTTTTATTGTTTAGAAAATCAATGATTTCAACAAAGTTCAACCCACAATTGTCCGTTCCGATAAAATCGTTACACACTTCGGCAAACTTTAATGCTTCGTCATCTGTAACGGCAATGTTCCCCGAGGTTTGATACACCACATGAACATCGTGTCCTTGTTTTATTAATTTCGAAAATGTTCCTCCCATCGAAATCACGTCGTCATCAGGATGAGGGCTAAAAAGAATAACTCTCTTTTTCGAAGGATTCGCTCTTTCGGGCCTATTGCTGTCGTCGGTATTTGGCTTACCACCCGGCCATCCGGTTATGGTGTGCTGCAATACATTGAACATGTTTATATTCAAATCATAGGCAGAACCTTCCAATGCCAGAAGATCAGACATTCCATTATTGTTGTAATCTCTGTCAGTCAACTTTAAAATGGACTGGTTTGTTTTTTGACAAAGCCAAACAATGGCTTTACTTTTTAATTCCTGTGTCCAAAAGCATTCCCCAACCAACCAAGGTGTTTTAAATCTGGTTAATTCAGAAGCGGCAGATTGGTCTAAAACAAACGTAGCATTTCCGTGATTTTGCAAAAAGGTAGCCGGAACTTCAGGACTGATATCGCCTTGGATAGTTCTTTTAATAATATCCGCTTTATTTTGCCCCCAAGCCATCAAAACGATCCTTTTGGATCTCATAATCGTTGAAACTCCCATGGTAATCGCTCTTTTCGGAACGTTATCAATACCATTAAAATCAGATGAAGCATCTACTCTTGTAATATGATCCAGCGTAATAATTCTGGTTCCCGAATTAACGTGTGAACCCGGCTCATTAAATCCTACGTGTCCCGTACGTCCTATTCCTAATAACTGAAAGTCGAGTCCT
>Ga0137355_1000027_pt1 | contig 22574 bp, 23 predicted proteins | sample EasRivERMLT800_2_FD_104763 | JGI IMG/M metagenome (GOLD analysis project Ga0137355, IMG submission 104763) | Soil microbial communities from meander-bound floodplain in the East River, Colorado, USA - East River MetaG ERMLT800_2 | ecosystem: Environmental > Terrestrial > Soil > Floodplain ... | reverse complement strand
TCAGTGCATGGTCTTTCATCAATTCGATACATCGGTCTAAAAAAGCCTGATGTATTTGCATTTGCGAGGCACATTCGGCCAATTTGAATTGCGTATTCTGGAATGCGGCTATCGGCATTTTGAAAGCGGAGCGTTCCGCTGTGTATTTTATGGTGCTCTCGATGGCTCCTTCCGCCCCTGCAACCGCATAAATACCGACCGTCAATCGCTCCCGTGCCAATTCCTTCATCATGATTTTGAAGCCCATTTTTTCGTCTCCTAATCGGTTCGCCTTTGGAACTTTTACATTGTCAAAAAACAATTCGGCGGTGTCTTGGGATTTCATTCCAATTTTCTTTAAAGGAACTCCTTTGGTAAAACCTTCCATCGAAGATTCTACGATAAGCAATGTAATCCCTTCATTTTCAGTTTTAGGATCGGTTCTCACGGCAATAATTGCCATATCACACATGTACCCATTGGTGATAAAGGTTTTTTGGCCGTGTACCAAATAATAATCCCCTTTGTCTTCGGCTGTAGTCAGAAGTGCCTGCAAATCACTGCCACAGTTGGGTTCGGTCATGCCTATGGCGGTGATCATTTCACCTTTGGCCAGTAGCGATAAGTATTTTTCCTTTTGGGCTTCGGTCCCATATTTCAAAAGATAAGGTGCAACAATATCCGAGTGCAACGAAAAACCGGGACCGTTAATTCCTCTTTTGGCCAATTCTTCAATAAATAAAGCATTAAAGGTAAAATCCAATCCTCCTCCCCCATACTGCTCCGGCATATCCATACACAACAAGCCCAACTCTCCGGTACGTTTCCATATTTCGCGACTGACCATGCCTTTTTTTTCCCACTCGTCCAGTTGGTCCATCATTTCATGGGAAATAAATTCCTGAATCATTTTTTGCATCATCTTATGCTCTTCCGAAGCATAAATCTTCCGTTCAATTAAAATATTTTCTAACATTTTTAAAATATTTATGATTTATATTTTTTTAAACTTTCAGATAGTAAAATAACCAGTAGGTCTGTGCCAATAGACCCGTATTTTCCGGATTTCCAGATACACTCTAACCGAATTGCAAATATTGGCTTTCTTTTTCAAGCAATTAAAGTTACCTATTGGTAACATTAATCAAAAAAAGTAGATATATGATCTCAAATATAATCAAAACATATTTTCGAGGCTCAATTATTTATTGCTTTTTCATATTTAAATTAAAAAAATAAATTCTTAATATTGCACGTGACCAGTTGGTTACATAAACAATATGCTATGGAAAAATATACCGAAGAAACTTTTCATTTTGATTTTTCAAATGAAAAAATACAAACCGCAGTCGCCTTTTTGAACAAAGGAGAAAAAGAAACCAAGAAAGAATTTGCCATAAAAGCGTACTATTATGTCCGTGATACTTGGCCCTACTATCCATACCGTTTCAGTTTAATTAATGAGGACTGGAGAGCTTCGGAATTAATAGAACATCAAAGCGGACATTGCTTAGACAAAGTCATTATTTTAGTAGCTATTCTTCGGGCTGCTCAAATTCCGGCAAGGCTGGGATTGGCCAAAGTAAAAAATCACATCGCCGTGAATCAGATCATCGAAAAATTCGGTTCGGATGTATTGGTTCCGCATGGTTACATCGAAATCTATTTGAATGACAAATGGGTAAAAGCCACGCCGGCATTCAACAAGGAATTGTGCGAAATATTAAACGTCAAAGCACTCGACTTTGATGGAGAAAACGATTCTCTTTTTCAGGAATTTGACCATAGCGGAAATCAAGCTTTCATGGAATACCTTGATGATTACGGAACTTTTAATGAAGTCCCGTTGGAATATATGTTTCAACTAATGACAGAGCATTATCCTAAAATAAAAGAAAATGGTGTTGCCTTGGGATGCGTATTAAACCTATCCAATTTATAATGAAAAAAGACAGAGCGGCAACCGAGGATAAAATTTATGAAGCCTTTTTGGATATTCTAAAAAAAGAAGGCCCGCAAGGTGTCGGAATCAACGCTATTGCCAAAAAAGCCAGTGTTTCAAAAGAATTAATCTACCGCTATTTTGGGGGAATGAAAGGATTGTTACTGCGATTTGCACAAAAAGGCGATTTCTTCAAATCCTTACAAACCATTGACGAAAAGAAGGACTCTATCGAAAATCTGAAAGGCTTCATAAAAGAAGGCACCAAAGAATTACGGGAAAATGTTTTGACTCAGGAAATTTTGCGTTGGCAATTGATCGAAAATAACGAAAACACAAAAAGTCTTTTCAAATATTTTAATGCCCAAATTGGAAATACCTTTACGATTAACGAAAAAGACGAATCCCTCAATGCAGCTTTTCAACTCATGATTGGGGGGTACGTTTACTTTACATTGCTGTCAAAATTCAATAAAACATTTATCGCAACCGATTTGACTTCAGAGGACACCTGGGAAAATTTCGATGATGCCATTGCCAAAACAATAGAACTGTTTAGTAAATTATAATTTTTTCGACTGACTGTCTCATTAGCGGTACGCCTTTTTATCACTTCTGTTTTTTGTTACCCGCTAATCGAATTACAATAATAAAAAAACCTTTCTTAATTGATAAAAACAAACTGAATACTAATACATTACACAAAACATAAAACACAACCCTAAAATAAGCAATCTTTATTTTTCTTAAATTTGTATAAAATCGTTTGCTATGGAAATCCTAATCGAAGCGGTTCAAATTGCCGAATCATTCAATATCAAAAAGTTCCGCGCCGAATTTCTTGCCGAAGACTTTTCCGGTTCCATATCCGAGGTTTTCTATACACTGGAGCACCCCAATCGGTATCTGTATGTTTTTGATTATGGCGTAGTGGTTTTTGCTAATTATGATGCGGTGGCAAAAAGTGAATTTGTGAAGTTTATAAAAAATTACGCCACCACTTTAGTCAACTTAGATTTATCAGAAGAATACCGTATTGAAACCGATGAAAAAACACAAAAGGTTACCGTAAAAAACAATTATGTCACAGTACCGCAAATAGATCCTTCGATATTGCGTATTGTGATGCTCAATATTGGGCAATCTGTAGCACTGGATTATTATGAAGTTCTGACTGATGAACTCATTGCATCTTCAAAACACTATATTTTGGAATTGGAACGACGTGGTAAACTCAGTATTTCCAAAACCAACTTACTCAAATACATTGGAAAAGTCCTGAATATCAAAAACAGTATCGTCGATAATTTATATATTCTTGATGACCCCAATCTTGTTTGGGATAATGAAGATCTCAACCTGCTCAACCGACACTTAAAAGCTAATTTTGATATCAATACCCGCTTCAAGGATCTGGATTATCGCTTACAAATTGTAGAGGACAATCTTACTCTTTTTACCGATGTACTGAACGTAAGGGAAAGTTCCCGTCTGGAATGGGTTGTAATCATACTAATTGCACTTGAGATTGTAATGGCCTTCTTTTTTCATTAAAAAAATCCTTACACTGTAGAATCAATAACTCAAGGCTAAAACGATCAGACATCCCTACTGATTTATTCAAATCAATTTTATAAATCATCCAAAGCAACATTGGAGATTACAGATTTGTCATTTTCCAAAATATCATTCTCACTCGCATACTCATCTCTTTTCTTTATCAGCAACCAGGCGTTTTTCTGCTTGATTTTAAGTTTCACCAATTCAAATTCGCCTTTCAGTTTTTTCCCATTAAGAATAAAACTAAGGTGTCCTTTTTCTAAATCGCTTTTCAACCTATTTCCGACTGCAACCGTGCCATCATCGTCGGCTAAGGCATAAGTCCCATTATCCCAAACGATAACTTTGCCCGCACCATAATTTCCCTCGGGAATAATGCCCTCAAAATCCTTATAGCTGTAAGGATGATCTTCTACCGAAATCGCCAGTCTTTTATCGGACGGGTCCATTGATGGTCCTTTAGGTATGGCCCAGCTTTTAAGGACTCCATTCACTTCCAGTCGAAAATCATAATGCAAATGGGACGCAGCGTGTTTTTGCACTACGAAAATCAATTCGTTTGATGATTCTTTAATTACCCCCTCCGGTTCTTGAGTTGAACTAAAATTGCGCTTTTGATTGTATTTATCCAAAGACATTGTAAAATGGAATTTATATTGAAATTAATCTAAAATGTTATGATTTTAAGTCCTAATTCATAAATTCGAGAAATCAGTCTGGCAACAATATGGAAATCATTCCAAATCGATTTTAACTCTTATCGCCTATGGTTTCATCCAAATTACTGTGATTATCCCCGCCGATACTATAATGATTATTTTCTTCATCTTCCCCTCCCGAGTTTTCCAGTTCATCGTCAAATTCTGAACCGGGAATATCTAAATCACCACCGGAAACATCCTCATAAAAATCTTTTTGATTCAATTCCGTGATATTATTAATTTCAACCGGCGCTTTCATTTTGGAAGGATCTTCAGGATCTATTTCCATTTCTTTATGGAATTTGCTGTAGATATCTTCGCTTGGAGGATACGAAAGTGAATCCGGCAATTTATTTTTATCGGGTTTTGATTTATTGTCCGTTTTTTTCATTTTTATACTATTTAATTAATTGATTTTCAACACACTAAGTTACTATTTTTTAACCAAAAAATATCTATTTAATTATCAAAAAAAGAGATCACATTCGCTGAAAAATTATTAAAAAATTCGATTTTTCAGTTCTTTCCGATGAATTCTTTCAAAGACTCTCTTTTAATAAAACGGACTCTCCCTGAACAAACAATACTAAACAAGAGATAAGATAAGCTTTCAAAATAACTTTTGCTATCCCTTACATAACGGACGAAAAATTATTGCCTGCTCTAATAAATCTTTATCAAAAGACTGAAAGTTTTAATTAATGGCGAATGAACAAAATTCAAATTAAATTCGAACTTTATTTTACATAACATATTGAAAATAAAAGAATTGAAATTTTTATTACATCCAAAATATTCTTAAATTAGTTGCGCAAAAAAATATCGTATCATCAATTCAAATGATTAGCTATCAACAACTTTCCCATTTGGAATTTCCACTAAAGAAAGAATAACTCAGATTCAATCAATTTCAAACTATTTAAAAAAAAACGAAAATGGAAACTAAAAAAACAATTTTTCAGTTACACGAAGAGCACAAAACGTGGTTAAACAAACTTTCGTTCTACAAAGATGAACTTTCAATTATGGCTAATCGAATTTCCGAGGTGGCAGCAAAGAACACTTCGACAGAGGTACGCTCCTTATGCGATTATTTTAATAATCAGCTCATAATTCAAAAAGAACAGATTGACATCTTAAATCATGATATTAAAAGCCACGAAGCTTATCTGGAGGCTGCTGCAAAAAATAATCCGGATTCAATTGATCATGAAAAATTCGTAGACCATAAAAAACACAGAGAAAGCATTGCTACTTTTGAAAAAATCTTTAAAGATTTGAGAGAAGAATTGATTGATTTTCTATCAAAATGGATGTAAAAAGTGAAATATGAAGTTAAAAAACAATACTGAACCATATTATTTTAAAATTTAAAAATTATTCAAACTACAGCCAACGTTAGCAGTATTATATTGGTGACATGACTCTCAATTTTGATATGTTGAGAAAAGTATTGAATATATTTTTTTAATTGTTTTATTTATCGTAATATTGCAATATAAATATATTACTATGGGAGCTTCAAAAACAGATTACTTTACAGACGAACAAAACGAATTGGCAACCCTAGCCAAAGCCATCGGCCATCCGGCTCGTATTGCCATAATTCAACACCTTTTAAAAGTAAACAGTTGCATTTGCGGTGACATTGTAAACGAATTACCATTGGCGCAACCTACAGTTTCACAACACTTAAAAGAGTTGAAAAACGCTGGGATTATAAAAGGAAACTTTGAAGGCACCAGTATCTGTTACTGTATCAGCGAAACAGGATTTGAAAAAATCAAAGGCTTTTTTCAAAACATCACTAATCATTTAGAGAAAAATAAAAACAAATGTTGTTAAATTTTTAAATACACCAGCCATGAAACTATCACAAGCAAAAAACATTTTAACTTCGGTTGAAACAGTTAACTTTCAGCTACCTGACGGTACTTTTGTACCAGAACATTTTCACGTTACAGAAGTGGGATTGATCACCAAAAACTTTATTGATTGCGGCGGAACAGTACGAAAAGAAACGGTCGTAAACTTCCAGTTATGGAACGCCAACGATTATGATCACCGCCTTAAACCACAAAAATTAATCAATATCATCAAATTATCCGAGAAAGTTTTAGGCATCGGAGATTTTGAAATTGAAGTAGAATACCAGGCACAAACCATCGGAAAATACGATTTGGACTTCAACGGAAAAGATTTTGTATTGGTAAACAAACAAACAGCTTGTTTAGCACAGGATCAATGTGGTATTCCTTCAGAAAAACAAAAAGTGAGATTATCTGATATGAATACTGAATCTGCCTGTTGTACTCCAAGCGTTTCTACAGAAAAACCAGAAGTAAGCTTATCTGCTAAGGATAACGAGCCTAGTTGTTGTACTCCAAACGGAGGTTGTTGCTAATTTTTAAAAAGATCTAAAGTAAAACGATGTCAAATAGAACAAACCTATTTTCTGAAATACAAAATGTTATCAATACTATTGATATAAAAAACATATCCACTGAACGTAAAACCATTTTGCAACCGCTTATTGATTTCATTCAAGCTAAAGTATCCAGTCAAGAAGAAATCAGACTGAATTTGATTTGTACCCACAATTCGAGAAGAAGTCATTTGTCACAAGTTTGGGCACAAACAGCTGCAGCATATTTCAATATAAAAAATGTATTTTGTTATTCCGGGGGTACAGAAGCCACAGCCTTATTTCCAATGGCAGCCAAAACATTAGAAAAATCGGGATTTAAAATTAAAACCATTTCAGAAGGAGGCAATCCAATTTATGCAATAAAATATTCTGAAAATGAACATCCGATTATTGGTTTCTCCAAAACCTATGATGATGATTTTAATCCACAATCGGAGTTTGCAGCCATTCTGACTTGCTCGCAAGCTGATGGAGGCTGTCCATTTATTGCAGGTGCAGAAAAACGTATTCCAATCACTTTTGAAGATCCGAAAGCTTTTGATAATACCCCGCAGCAAGTAGAAAAATATCAAGAAAGAAGTTTACAAATAGCTTCCGAAATGTTGTACGTTTTCTCCCAAATCAAGAAATAATATGTCAGCAAACAATTGTACACCCGCCTTAAACAGAAAAAAATTAAGCTTTCTTGACAGCTACCTGACCCTTTGGATATTCCTTGCCATGGCTATTGGAGTTGCTATAGGAAATTTTATTCCTTCCTCTGGTAATTTCATCAACTCGTTTTCAAGTGGAACGACAAATATTCCCCTCGCAATTGGTTTAATTCTAATGATGTATCCGCCATTGGCTAAAGTAAATTATTCGAAAATGAGCGAGGTATTCAAAAACACAAAAGTATTAGGAGCTTCTCTGCTACTCAACTGGATTGTGGGCCCTATCTTAATGTTTACTTTAGCTTTGCTTTTTCTTAACGGTTATCCAGAATACATGATTGGTGTAATCCTTATTGGATTAGCACGTTGCATCGCCATGGTTGTGGTATGGAATGATTTAGCGGAAGGAAACAGAGAATATGCAGCGGGATTAATTGCCCTGAACAGCATCTTTCAAGTATTGCTTTACAGTGTCTATGCTTATGTTTTTATCACCGTTCTTCCGCCTTATTTTGGTTATACCGGCTTTGAGGTAGCCATCAGTATTGGTCAAATTGCAGAAAGCGTCGGTATATACTTAGGAATCCCTTTTGCCTTGGGCATCATCAGCCGGTATGCACTCATCCGTTTAAAAGGAGAAACATGGTTTAATAACAAATACGTTCCCCTGATTTCTCCAATAACCCTAATCGCATTATTGTTTACCATAGTGATAATGTTTAGTTTAAAAGGCGAAATGATCGTACAAATTCCAATGGATGTGGTTCGGATTGCAATTCCTTTGGTAATTTATTTTACATTGATGTTTATCATCAGTTTTTTCATTGGAAAATATTTTGGTGCTGATTATTCTAAAAGTACCGCAATAGCATTTACAGCTACCGGAAACAACTTTGAATTAGCTATTGCCGTAGCCATCGGTGTTTTCGGAATTAATAGCGGACAAGCATTTGCAGGGGTGATTGGGCCATTAGTTGAAGTTCCCGCATTGATAATTTTAGTAAATGTTGCTTTCTGGTTAAGAAAGAAATATTATCAATCTTAATAATTTCAAACCAAAATTATAAATTAACACAAAGCTCCCAGACAATGTTTTGGGCGCTTTTTTATTCAAAAATAAAAACGCAAAAAAAGCCCAAAATCTAATTCAAGATCTTGGACTTTTTCATTTGAAATAAATTTTTCACTAAAGATTACTCTTCAGGAAAAATTATTGTATTTGTAATATGCTCCAAAACTTCGAAAGCAGTTTCGGCCATCTTGTTTCCTTTTGTATCCAAAAGCGGGTTTACTTCGACAAATTCTACGCACATCACTTTTTTAGTTTTGACAATTAGATCAATAATTTCAATAACCTCATATTGGTCAAACCCTTTCGGAACCGGAGTACCTGTCCCATAAGAAATCAAATCACAGTCCATCGAGTCAACATCAAAAGATATATATATTAAATCACAATGTGCCAACTTAACCAAAGCTTCATCTACACAAGTCCTCAAACCTCTATAGCGAACCTCATCAACCTTATAATTCTTTATGCCATATTTTTCAATCTGACTGTCTTCTGCCGCTTCGGTATCACGAACCCCAAAATAAATGATATGCTCCGGAGTTATTTTAGCCCCTTTACAACCGATATTTTTCATTGCTTCCCAATGCTTTTTAGTCTCAACAGACACTTCATTGATTTGACAACTTAAATTATCATCTGCAATAGCAGCTGATAACGGCATTCCATGAATATTCCCCGATGGAGAAGTGTATGGCGAATGCAAATCGGCATGCGCATCGATCCAAACCACACCAAGAGTTTTATCAGGATAAACCGATTTTATACCGCTTATAGTCCCCAACGCCGAAGAATGGTCTCCCGACATAACAATTGGAAAATAATGCGCTTCCAAATTTTTTTTCACCGAATGAGAAACTCGTGTACATTGCTCTACTACATGCTCTATTCTTTTGGCAAAAGAATTCCGGTCTTTGTCATAGATCGATTCGTTATGCGTTTCTACATCCTCAAATTCATATTGATTAAAATAATCATTATTTTGATTGATAGCCGCAATCTCGATGGCATCGATTCCTAAATCAGATCCTCTGGTTCCTGCTCCAATATCCGACCTGTTCTTTATTAATTTTATCGCTCTTTCCATACTGCTATCGATTACTTAAAATCATTTAATGCTCTTTCTATTATAGCAAGACATTCTTGAATTTGAGTTTCGGTAATAACTAATGGCGGCGCTAAACGGATTTTATTTCCGTGTGTCGGTTTTGCCAATAATCCATAATCTCTGAATTTCAAACAAATTTCCCAAGCCAAATCAGATTCTTCACCGCAATTGATAACAATCGCATTCAACAATCCTTTACCACGTACCAAAGTGATTAAAGAATTTCTTTTTGCAATTTCGTTTAAACCATTTCTCAAAATAATTCCTAAACGCTCCGCATTCTCAGCCAATTTTTCTTCACGAACCACTTCTAGAGCCGCTATTGCAACTGCTGCTGCTACAGGATTTCCTCCAAAAGTTGAACCGTGCTGTCCTGGTTTGATCACATTCATAATCGCATCATTGGCCAAAACGGCCGAAATAGGATAAACACCTCCTGAGATGGCTTTTCCTAAAATAAGAATATCCGGTTGTACATTTTCGTGATGCACTGCCAATAATTTTCCGGTTCTTGCGATTCCTGTCTGAACTTCGTCGGCTATGAATAATGCATTATGCTCTTCACAAAGTGCTTTGGCTTTGGCCAAATACCCGTCAGTGGGAACATAAACTCCAGCTTCTCCCTGAATAGGTTCTACCAAGAAACCGGCTATATTTTTTGTTGATTTTAAAACATTTTCCAATGCCTGGATATCATCATATGGAATTTTGATAAATCCAGCTGTAAAGGGACCAAAACTCTTACGCGCCGTTTCGTCATTCGAAAATGAAATAATGGTTGTGGTACGACCGTGAAAATTGTTTTCGCAAACAATAATTTGTGCCTGATCTTCTGGAATGCCTTTTACTTCATAAGCCCATTTTCTACACAATTTAAGCGCCGTTTCTACTGCCTCGGCACCTGTATTCATTGGCAAAACTTTATCAAATCCAAAATATTTGGTCACATATTCTTCGTAATTTCCTAATTGATCGTTATAAAAAGCACGTGATGTCAATGTCAATGTTTGCGCCTGTTTTACCATAGCACCAACAATCTTAGGATGACAATGCCCTTGATTTACAGCTGAATAAGCAGATAAAAAATCAAAATATTTTTTTCCTTCTATATCCCAAACATGTACACCTTCTCCACGTTCCAAAACAACTGGCAATGGATGATAATTATGCGCACCGTATTTATTTTCTTTTTCTATTAAAGCATTCGCCTTTGCAGAAAGGGTTTGATCTATTTGTTCCATGACACAATGTTTTCTATGTTAAACTTATAATACAAAAGTAAATAAAAATTTCAATTAAGCAACGAAAAACAATTATTTTGACTTAATTTTGATAGATAAAAAGTGACTATTTATTTTATGAGCTAATAAAAAGTCATTTTGTTGAATTAATTTAAAATAAATAATTAGTTTTACACTTATAAACCAAGTCATTTTAACACATTATAATCATGAGTACACTTGATGAATTTGATATTAACATTATCAAAGAATTAGAAAAAGATGGAAGAATGGCGTTTTCGGCAATTGCAAGTAATTTAAAAATTTCGAACACCATGGTGCACCAGCGCGTGAACCGATTATTGGAACAAGGGGTTATTACCGGGATAAAGCCAATTATAAATGAAAAAAAAATTGGGTATGATTGGAGTGCATTCACCGGACTCACCTTAAATAAAGATCAGGATTCCAATAGAATCATTGAAGAATTAAAAAAAATTCCAGAAGTCACAGAATGTTACTATATTACAGGTTCATTTACGCTTTATATAAAAATTATAGCCCGTGACCACGAACACATGAGAAAAATTCTTTACGAAAAAATCGACAATATCCCGGGTATTGCAAAAACGGATTCGATCATGGAATTAGGCTGCGCTTTTAAACGAAATGTTACTTTATAAATCATAATCTAATTTTCAACACTATGCAGAAATACCACAATTATATCAAATTAGGAATACTGTTTTTCTTTTTTCATTTGAATGCTGTCGCACAAAAGACCGATAATAATGAAATTAACAGGCTCCAAAAAATGGCCCAACAAGTGACCATCATTCGAGATAATTGGGGAATTGCACATGTTTATGGCAAAACCGATGCCGATGCCGTTTTCGGAATGCTATATGCCCAATGTGAAGACGATTTCAAAAGGGTTGAAATGAATTATATCGAAAAACTTGGGCGTCTCGCCGAAATCAAGGGGGAATCCGCCCTCCTTAATGATCTTCAAATACGCCTTCTCATTGATGCAAATGATGCAAAGGCCGATTATAAAAATGCCGCGCCATGGCTCAAAAAACTACTAAATAGCTTTGCCGATGGGATCAACTATTATCTTCATAAGCATCCCGAGACAAAACCGGCTTTACTGACCCATTTTGAGCCTTGGTATCCCCTGCTTTGGACGGACGGAAGTATTGGAGCCATAAGTACCGCTAATTTATCTATCGCGGAACTTAAGAATTTTTACATGGGCAGAAGTGATAAAATTACTTATACAGAAAAAGAAAAAAACATCGCAACGGGTTCCAACGGATTTGCTTTTGCACCATCAAAAACCGCTTCTGGAAACGCGATTCTGTATATCAATCCACATACCTCTTTTTATTTCAGACCCGAAATTCAAATCAGCAGTCAGGAAGGACTGAGTGTTTATGGCGCTGTGACCTGGGGACAGTTTTTTGTCTATCAGGGATTCAACGAAAATTGCGGCTGGATGCATACCTCATCAAACGTCGATGTGTCTGATTTGTATTCGGAAAATACAATAACAAAAAACAAAAAACTATTTTACGAATACGATAAAAAATGGCTGCCCGTAACTCAAAAAGAAATTACAATAACCTATTTGAAAGACAAAAATCAGATACCTAAAAAATTCGTTACTTATTTTACAAAACACGGTCCAATCATGGCGGAAAGAAACGGCAAATGGATAAGTCTCAAATCGAATAACCGTTCCATGAAAAGCTTAGAGCAAAGCTGGATCAGGACCAAATCCAAAGGCTTTGACGATTATAAAAAAGCCATGGATATGAAAGCCAATACTTCAAACAATACCGTATTTGCGGACAGCAAAGGAAATATTGCCTATTGGCATGGAAATTTTATCCCAAAAAGAGACACCACTATCAATTGGGCTAAAGAAGTAGACGGAACCACATCAGCAACCGAATGGAAGGGGCTTCACGATGTTTCCGAAGCCGTGCACGTATACAACCCAACAAACGGATGGCTTCAAAATTGCAACTCTACCCCATTTACCGTAGCCGGTGGCAATAGCCCTAAAAAAGAAAATTACCCCCGCTATATGGCTCCCGATGGCGAAAATTTCAGGGCAATAAATGCCGTTCGTATTTTAAGCAAAGGAGACAATTATACATTAGATAAGGTAATTGCAAATGGGTACGACACCAAACTTTCGTTGTTTGAAGTAATCATTCCAGCGCTGATTTCCCAATTTGAAAAAAATGCAATACCGGGCACTCCTTTATTCAATGAATTAGAAGCCTCTATTTCGGAATTGAAAAAATGGGATTATTATGCCAGCGCCAATTCGATTGCCACAACGCTCGCGATAGAATGGGCATCGAAACTGAATTCAAACATCAAAAGAGTTTATGTTGATGAAGGTGAAATTGATCAAGTGGAAAACACGAAAAATTTTGCAAAAAATGGCACCGCCGAACAAATGGTGCCACAGTTACAAATGGTGATTCAGGAATTAAAAACAAAATTTGGAAAATGGGAAATCCCATGGGGAGAAATCAATCGTTTTCAAAGACCTTCAGGAGACATCAATCTCGTTTATGACGATTCATTACCAAGTTTACCCATTTCAAATGCATCATCGCTTTGGGGCTGTTTACCAGCCTTTGAAGGCAAGTACCAAAGTCAAACTAAAAAAAGATACGGAAACAATGGCAATAGCTTTGTATGTGTAGTGGAATTCGGCACTAAGATAAAAGCAAAATCTTTACTTGCGGGAGGAGTCAGTGGAGATCCAAAATCCAAACATTTTAATGACCAGGCAGAAATGTATCAAAACGGCCAATTCAAAGATGTGTTATTTTATAAAGAAGATGTTCAAAAAAATGCCGAACGAACCTATCATCCGGGTGAGTGATTTTTTACAATCCTAAAGAAAAAACTAGCTTAAAATATAAGAATAACCTTGGAATTATACGTTCAAGGTTTTTTTATATACTTATATTTCAGATATTTGTATAAAACTATAACATCATGAAAACTTTAAAATATATAATTCTAGGACTGCTACTGAATTCAAATGGTTCATTTGCACAATTAAAAGCAGTTCAATACAAAGATGGATCTCAAGTTTTGAATGGTTTCCAAATTAAACCGACGACCAAAAGTTCTCAAAACCCGGGAATTTTAATCCTTCCCGCTTGGAGAGGTATTGACAAACTTTCTAAAGACACAGCAGAAAGCTTGTCAAAATTGGGGTATTATGCCTTCATCGCCGATATTTTCGGAGAGGGAAATTACCCAAAAGACAATGCCGAAGCAGGCAAAAAAGCCAGTTTTTACAAGGCTAATTATAAAGACTATCAAAATCAAATTAATTTAGCATTGCAACAATTGGTACTTTCAGGTGCTAATGCGGACAATATTGTGGTTATTGGTTATTGTTTTGGAGGAACGGGAGCGCTTGAAGCGGCCCGAGGTCATCTCAAAGTAAAAGGGGTCGTATCTTTTCACGGTGGATTAGGCAAAGATGCCAGTCGCCCTACAGAACCAATCACGGCCAAGGTTTTGGTTTGCCACGGCGCCGACGATCCATATGAATCCAAAGAGGAGATTACTGCTTTTCAACAGGAGATGCGGGACGCAAAAGCCGATTGGCAAATGATTTATTACGCCAATGCGGTTCATTCCTTTACCAATCCCGAAGCAGGAAATGACAATTCAAAAGGGGCTGCCTACAACGAAAAAGCTACGAAACGTTCATGGGAACATTTCAAAATTTTCCTCAATGAAGTCCTCAAAAAATAACAACACACCGCTTATTTCACAAAGTTAAATAGCCAAAATCGTCTTTTATGAGCAAAAGCCCTTTAAGAAAAGATAAAACTTGTTTGAATTGTAATTATGTTGTGGAAAATAGATTTTGTCCCAACTGTGGTCAGGAAAATATCGATCCCCGGAAAACATTCTATCATTTATTCGTTCATTTCTTTGAAGACTTGACCCATTATGAAAATGCTTTTTGGAAAACCATTCGAAATCTTCTTTTCAAACCCGCTTCTCTCACTAAGGAATATTTGTCCGGAAAACGACTATCCTATTTAGCCCCTATCCGACTTTATATTTTTATCAGTTTCATTACTTTTTTTTTAATTTCCGCATATCCAGATAACAAATCTGGAATATTTGATATTAATACAACCAGTTCAATTGAACCCGCCACAAAGAATAATTCTTCCCATGAAATAAAAAAGGATTCAGACAGCCATCGAGAAAACGATCCTGAGCAAACAATACCTTTTCCGAAAAAAAAAGACAGTACTGAAAAAAGTCTAAATCCTGAAAAAGACAAAAAGACAAACGATATTACTCCAAATGAATATGCATCAAAAAACGATATCGATTCCATTCAAAAACAAGTAAAAGAGAGTAAAAGAAAAGAGGAAGATCTTAAAGAAATTTTGAATTTCACCATTAAATCAGTAAGACAACTGGACTCCATTCAAAAATTCGGAAATGAAAAAGAAAAATTCACCCCGATTGAATATTGGATTGCAAAAAAAGTAATTACAATTACCGATAATAACTCTACTGAGGAAATTCTAAAAAAAATCAAGGAATCTTTCATTCACAATCTGCCAAAAGTATTGTTGCTTTACATGCCTTTATTTGCTTTTTTTCTATGGTCTTTTCATGGCAAAAAACGTTGGTATTATTTTGACCATGGCATATTTACGCTGCATTACTTTTCATTTTTGCTACTGATTAATCTAATTATTTTTATCGCTAATACCGTTTTTTCATTATTTGGAGATACTGGTGTCACCAGCTTTTTGATCTTTATCGCCGATTCAGCAGGGTTTATTTGGATGTTTTATTATTTTTTCCCAGCTCATCATCGCTTTTATGGAGAAACGCGAATAATTTCTTTTATAAAAACTTCCATCTTATTTTTTATAAATATGTTTTTTATATTTATAATGCTACTTTTGTTTTTAGCATACACATTTATTAACCTACACTAATTTTGAATGAAAAAAATAACCCTATTAGGCTTCCTGTTTGTTTTAAACGTTAGCTGCGTTGGTCAAAAAACCAGTATTTCGCCACCAGACCCAACAAAATACATGAATACCATTACAGCTGAGGAACTAAAAGTACATTTATACATTGTAGCTTCCGATTCAATGGAAGGTCGTGATACCGGTTCGAAAGGACAGAAACTAGCAGGACAATACCTTATTTCTCAATACAAGAAAAACAATATCCATTCTCCAAAAGGAGCACAGGATTACTATCAAAAAGTGCCTGCTGCTTTTATGAACAAAAAATACGGAGAAAAACTAGGCGATTCAGAAAATATTTGTGCCTTTATCGAAGGATCGGAGATACCTGATGAAGTTTTAATCATTTCTGCTCATTACGACCATGTAGGCGTAAAAGATGGTGAAATATATAATGGTGCCGATGACGATGGCTCCGGGACAGTTGCCATACTCGAAATAGCCGAAGCTTTTAAAACAGCCAAAAAAGATGGACATGGTCCAAAACGCTCCATATTATTTCTACATTGTACAGGTGAAGAACACGGCTTGCATGGTTCCCGTTATTACTCGGAAAATCCTTTGTTTCCATTGGAAAATACGATAACCAACATCAATATCGATATGATTGGCCGTCGTGATGAAGAACACGCCAATACCAATAATTATGTTTATGTAATTGGTGCCGATCGTTTATCGACCGATTTACACAACATTTGCGTAGCCGCAAACGACAAATACACGCATTTAGATTTAGACTACAAATTCAATGACTTGAAAGATCCGAACCATTTCTATGAGCGTTCTGACCATTATAATTTTGGAAAAAATGGAGTTCCTGCCGTTTTCTTTTTTAACGGAGTACATGCCGATTATCATAAAAAAACGGATGAGCCGGACAAAATCGAATATGATGCTCTGGCCAAAAGAGCGCAACTTGCTTTTGTAACAGCTTGGGAATTGGCAAACAGAGAAAATAGACCTGTGGTGGATAAGCCCCTTAAATAGTTTACTGCCGAAATTTTCAGGTAAAAAAAAAGAGCTTCGAAGAAAATCGAAGCTCTTTTTTTTTGCTACTACACAATCAAAAAAACTCATTTATTCGAGTTTTTTATATTTTAAATAAATACGATTCAAACAAAAAGCAAATCTTTATTTTTTATTTATAGTTGCTATGGGCTTATTGTTTCTGGACCACTCACTCCAAGAGCCAACATAAAGTTTTGGAATTGCAATACCGGCATACGCTAATGCCAATAGTGTATGACAGGCCGTTACACCGGAACCACAATGCACAATTCGGTTTTCTTCTTTTATAGTACCGAAAGCTTTTGAATACTTACTTCTAAGTTCCTCCGGTGATAAGAAAAACCCGTTGGAATCCAAATTAGTCGTTAAAGGAATATTTATTGCCCCAGGAATATGTCCGGCAATTAAATCAATCGGTTCTTTCACTCCACTAAATCGCTCCGGATCCCGTACATCTATAATTAAATAATTACTATCCTCTGAGGCGCTTTCCACTTCGGCAATGTCTGCCAATGGTAAAAACCACTTCTCCACTTTGTAGGGTTCTTTTCTTAAAGGGATTACCGTATTTGAATTTGCCGGAAACCCGGCTTTAATAGCATCTTCAAATCCGCCATCAAGCACTTGAACTTTTTGGTGTCCAATGGATTTCAGCATCCACCAAAAGCGGGCGGCAGCATTTGAACCATTTTTATCATCATAAATCACTACATGACTCGAAGGCGTTATGCCAAGACTGGTTAATGTTTCTGAGAATTGTTCAAGAGTTGGCAAAGGATGCCTGCCCCCGATAGAGACGTCTGCCTTTATATCAGCCAATTGGGTATTTAAATCAACGTATAAGGCGCCAGCTAAATGCTTTTTTTCGTAGTTTTCTTTGGCATTTGGCCCATTACTGGTGTCAATCAGAATTAATTCGGCCTCTTGCTGCAATAAAACCAATTCGTTTGGTTTTATAATTGGTGAAATGTCGTTGTTCATATTTTATATTTAAAAAATGGTTTCTTGAGTCATTCTCTAACTTTAACAGGTGATAATTCGACAGAAACGATTACAAACCTAAATCAGGTCAGAATAACTTTCTATCATTATGCTAATTTACTCTATTTTATTTACTGTTTTCCAAATAAATGAGAATCGAATCGTAAATTAAGGGTCAAAACTAAAAGATGAAGAGCAATAAATTTGGAGCATTACAAAAAAGAAAGCAATTTCGGCTTCGTTTATACTGGAATTAGTTTCTCTCTACCGAAAACGAAACTTCACTCAGAAAGCAACTTTGTTTAAATCATTTTAAGCAAGGTTTATTTTTCTTTTTTTCATCATAAAATACGCAATCCAAATAAATAATTGGAGACGCAACAAACCAAAAAAGTCTGCACTAGGCAGACTTTATATTAAACAGAGAAGCAGTAAATAATACTAGTTCTCAATCAAAATTAAATTATGCTATTTACTCGAATCTACTTTTGAAGCTTTAAAATTAATGCTAGATTGAGCAATTCCGGTCAAAGCAGCATCCGCTTTTTTCTTTTCGTCCAAAGTAATCGCGAGTAAATTAGCAACTTCTTTTTCACCAAGAGTATCTGCAAAAGCTTGTAAAGTGCCGTAGGTTGCAATTTCATAATGTTTTGCCTTTTGTCCTGCAGCAATAATCCCAGCATCACGCACAACACCGATTTCAGTTTTTGCCATTATGCCTTTACTCTCTTTTATGATTCCTTCCATAGCGTCGCATTTATCTGCAACTGCTTTAATACCAGTAGATTCAAATATTTCCTCCAAACGGGAAACATGTTCTTTCGTTTCACTCAAATGACTTTTTAAGGTGTTAGCTAATTCTGGCGATGAAGAATTTTCAACCATATTGGGTAAAGTTTTAAGCAATGCTTGTTCTGCCCCATAAATATCTTTCAATCCAACTTCAAATAAGTCTCTTAAACCATGTGCTGCATTTGACTCTGCTTTCACAACTCCTCTAACATCATCTTGTTTTTTAATTGCGGTTCCCATGACAGTTCATTTTAAATATTATTATTTTTAAGATAATGCAAACCAATATACAATATCAATTCATTACTCAATTTTCACCAAAAAATATTAAAATTCATCCATTGCGCATTTAATATCCTGGTAAGGTAAAGTTAAACAAAACGCACTTTAATCTACTGTTAATTAACAAACTAACACAGTTACTTGATATGTTTTAACTAAAAATAACAAGGTGTTTCTTTGTAACAATATTTTGCGGCTTCGCTTGAGATTTACTCCCCTATTCACTTTCGCTCAGACGAGATTAAGAAAGCAACCTCCAATAACGTGAATTTGCAATGCATGCGCTCCTGATGCTAAGATTAAACAAATCATTTTCTGTATTTCTTAATATTGACTGAACTTTATTCCACAAAAAAACCTCGAATTTCTTCAAGGCTTTTGTCTTTTGAATGAATGATCAGGTTCCAACCGGTGATCCTCGATACCACAAACCGATACTCCTAACAGCCTGATATTAACCTCTGGACAATAGACATCACGATCCATTTTCCCTTTTTTGTTTATCCCAAGAAACGACCTGAACACCTTCGGAATAGTGTATTTTTTTCGGACCGTTTTTTAACAAATTCTGAAATCTCGGATAATTCACTTCCAACCTGACAATTTCAATTTCCCTAATTGGCCATTCAGCATGATGAACTTCAAACACATTAATCGAATCGTTCACATCCTGAAACAATGAATATCTTTCCGTTAACCATTTGTCAAGTTTCGTTTTTTTGTTTATTACATCCCCAAGTTTGAATTCAATTTCAAAATTGTCATTAAATTCTTTATTGAAAGATTGATACTGGTACTCCGTTCTGCTAATCACAGAATGACGGTAAGGCAATCCCGAAAATCCTTTTGCTACTTTACAGGACAGTTTCTTCCCCCCTTCAATACTTAAAAAGTAAACCCCGGTTTTATTTTCAGATTTTATATAAGTCCGAATATTAATTTCATCAAAATTAGAAATTGCAGAAAAATACGGAAGATTTCTGGGTCTTACTTTTTCCATCGAAAAAGCGACCAAAGAAACCCATGGCTTACCCTCAAATAAATCTATCTCAAGTGCTGCAGGGACATATTTTCGCAATTCGTCATAGTCAACTTCCCAATGAAGAAAAATGGCATCATTCCATTCCTGATAAAATTGCCAATTTTCACTTGGCATTTCCCAAGGACGATGTTCCGTTTTATTTAAAATTTCTTTGATCGTCATTTTTTATAATTGACCTGAGAGTTTCGTGACTTAGCAATAGGCTTTATTTTTTGATCGTTTATTTCGACCGACCAGTTTCATATGCTCGCTTGCGAAAGCAAAGACATCACCATATTCTCATGTTGACTTCGCTAATTTATGTAATTATTTCTTACAACATCAAAAAACCATCTGCATCAAAAAATAAAGTCTCTCACGAAAGTTTATTCAACAAAAAAAGCCTTGAATTTCTTCAAGGCTTTTGACTTCTGGGTGGATGACCGGGTTCGAACCGGCGACCCTCGGTACCACAAACCGATGCTCTAACCAGCTGAGCTACAACCACCATTTGCGCTTAGCGGTTGCAAATATAAAACAAATGTTTACTTCCACAAACAAAAAATTGAAAAAAAATTGAAAAATTTACTTCAAATCTCCTAAACTATTGACTGCCAAATATCTTTCTACAGTAAAACCTTCAGCAAATTCCACTCCTGTTAACCTTCCTAAATCTCTGGAACGGTAATTTAAGCTTTCCAAGAAATTTTTACTTGTTATCGGGGATTCTGGTTCATCAGATGTTGGATCATAGAACTGCGAACGATATGCCAATATCGATTCGATTTTTTCATCGGTAAAACCAGTAATATCCACTACAAAATCAGGTTCTATGTTTTTCCATTGTATGTAATGATAAACCACTTTTGGTCTCCAAGGTTTTTGAATGACACCATCCAAAACCGTTTCAATTTTCATCAATCCGGATAAGAAACAGGCATCCGAAACTAACTGACTTCCTTTACCATGATCGATGTGTCGGTCGTCAATAGCGTTGCACAATACAATCTCTGGTTGGTATTTCCGAATCATTTTTATCACCTGCAATTGGTGTTCTTCATCATTCACAAAAAAACCATCTCTCATGTTCAAGTTCTCCCGAACAGTAACCCCAAGAATTTTAGCGGCCGCATCCGCCTCCTGATCTCTTATCTCGGCCGAACCACGGGTCCCAAGTTCACCACGGGTCAAATCGACAATTCCTACTTTTTTACCTAACGAAATTTCTTTTAAAATTGTTCCTGCACAACCCAATTCAACATCATCCGGATGGGCGCCAAAGGCTAATATATCTAGTTTCATTTATTTTATGTATTTCTGTTCCTCTAATATCTTTTTCTGCAATCGGTAATTTACAACACTCTTTTCATCGTTGTCGATTTATTAACACTTTCCACCCATTCCTGCTCGGGTATGCTTTCTTTGGTTACACCGCATCCCATGTACAAATATGCTTTGGTCTTTGCGAGTTGGGGGTCAATCTCTATTTGCATACATCGCAAATTGACAAACAAATCAGAACTTACGGAATCTATGGCAAAACTGCTATTCAATTCACCCAAAAAACCCGTATAAAAGGTTCTGTCGTAATTTTCGTTTTTCAAAATAAAAGCCTTGGCATGGTCTTTTGGCAAACCGCAAACTGCCGGTGTTGGATGTAACAAACTAATCACTTGCTTCAAGCTGGATCCGGAATTCAACACTCCCCATATATCCGTTTTTATGTGCCAAATACTGCCTGCCTTTACACTATATGGTTTGGTAACCGATATTTCCATCGCAACGTCTTTAAGGGTCGAAACAATATAATCAGTAACATATTGCTGTTCTTCTTTTTCTTTTTCTCCCCAAACGATATCCTTTAAACCTCTATCCTTTTGGGTCCCTGCCAACGCTACTGTTTCAAAAACATTTACGTTGGCTTTCAACAATTGCTCGGGAGTGGCACCGAGCCACATTCCCACTTTCGGATGAAAGAAACAATAGACAAAAGTAGCCGGGTACAAGTGAACCAACTTTTCAAAAGCCACTGCAAAATTGAAATCAACCAAGTCGACAGTTTCTTTTCGGGAGAGCACCACTTTCTTGAATTCGCCACTCTCAATAGCCTCAATGCCTTTGGTAATCAATTTTTCAAAATCTTCCTGGCTAGCCTCGTCCGGTACATCGTATTCCCTCTCAATAAAATTTACTTCTTCTTTACTCCAGGTAACCGCAGTTATTTCCGATTGATTTTCGGGAATCAATAGAGTTTTACTCCCATCGAAAGAGGCAAAAACAAATCCTTTTTCGGTATAATCTATTACAGAATATAAAATGTCATTTTGCTGAAACAACCCCATTACGATATCGGAATTGGGCTTGCTAAATACCGCAAAAGGCAGGTTTTTAGAGAATTGATTTTTAGCTTTATCTAAAATTGCTTCCATTATTTATCGTCAGTTTTCCTTTTTGGAAGTACCATATTTGTCAGTTTACAAAGCGAAATCAAATTGCCCGCTTCGTCAGTGATTCGTATTTCCCAAAGATGGATACTTCTCCCCTTGTGTATTATTTTTGCCGTTGCCGTTACTACCCCATCGCGTTTTGCTTTGAGGTGATTCGCTGCTATTTCAATTCCTCTAACTTCACTGACTTCCGAATTAACATACAACATCGATGCAGCACTGCCCACACTTTCGGCCAAAGCCACCGAAGCACCGCCATGCAACAATCCCATAGGCTGATGAACCGATGGATTTACGGGCATTGTAGCTACCAGAAAATCTTCTCCAGC
>Ga0137355_1000025_pt1 | contig 23897 bp, 22 predicted proteins | sample EasRivERMLT800_2_FD_104763 | JGI IMG/M metagenome (GOLD analysis project Ga0137355, IMG submission 104763) | Soil microbial communities from meander-bound floodplain in the East River, Colorado, USA - East River MetaG ERMLT800_2 | ecosystem: Environmental > Terrestrial > Soil > Floodplain ... | reverse complement strand
TCAGAATATTTGGCTGTCATTGACCGAGCAAGGCTATTCTATGGGGTGGGTTTCGATTTTAAATTATTATCAGTTCAAGCAACTTTTGGGGTTGCCTGAAAATATTGAACCTTTGGGGTATTTTTGCGTAGGGAAACCTGCGACTAATTATGAGAACCAACCGATGTTGCAGCAATTGAACTGGAAGCAAAAAGCGGAAGCCCCTTTTGTGGAAGAAATAAATTCATTACATCAGGATAAGAAGATTTCACTTGAGTTGAGTGCTGAAACTGTTGCAAATGTTGATTTATCTGAAGCTTTGCAACATAAAATTGACAATAAAACTAAACCAACAGGTTCATTGGGAATCATCGAAAGTCTTGCCAAGCAAATAGGCGTGGTGTTTCAAACTTTGGAACCCAAAATTATCCAACCCAATATTGTAGTTTTTGCTGCCGATCACGGAATTGCCAATCACGGTGTGAGTGCCTATCCACAGGATGTGACACGCCAAATGGTAACTAATTTTCTCGAAGGCGGTGCGGCAATAAACGTGTTTTGCAGACAAAACAATATCAAATTATCGATTGTGGATGCAGGCGTGAATTATGATTTCGCTCCCAATGCGAATTTGATTTCCGCAAAAATCGGAAAAGGAACCCAATCGTTTTTACATGGTTCGGCGATGAGCGCAACCGAATTGCAAGCCTGTTTTGTCAAAGGAAGCGAGATTGTTGCCAATATTGCAAAATCAGGAAGCAACTGTATCGGTTTTGGAGAAATGGGTATCGGAAATACTTCCACGGCTTCGGTTTTAATGAGTGCGCTTACCGGAATTCCGATTGAAGATTGCGTAGGAAAGGGCACAGGCGTTAATGACGAAAAGCTGCAATTCAAAAATGAAATTCTGAGAAGCGCCATCGGGAATTATAAAGGCGATGCGGATTTGGACAGTAAATTGGCTTATTTTGGAGGTTTTGAAATTCTACAAATGGCTGGAGGAATGTTGGAAGCGTATAGAAACAATATGCTTATTTTGGTGGATGGTTTTATTTGCAGCGTGGCATTTTTAATTGCGTATCAGAAGAATAAATCGATTCTCAAAAATGCTGTTTTCAGTCATCAATCTGCCGAACAGGCACATATAAAACTGCTGGATTATTTGAATGCAAAAGCGATTTTACAACTCGATTTGCGATTAGGAGAGGGAACAGGTTGCGCTGTGGCTTTCCCGATTATTCAATCTGCGGTGGCATTTTTGAATGAAATGGCGAGTTTTGAATCGGCTGGGGTTAGCGGCCAGTAATTCAGTGGAGACGCACGATTGTAGAGACGCACTGCAGTGCGTCTCTACAGGATAAATAAAATCAACAAATTTCAATTCCAAAAATGAAAAAAGAACTACATATATTTTTTACCGCATTGCTATTTTATACGCGAATTCCGTGTCCTAAAAACATCGACCATAATCCTGATTATTTAAACAAATCTTCGCGTTATTTTCCTTTAGTGGGCTGGATTGTAGGCGGAATAAGCTTTGCAGTCTATTATCTCTCCTCTATTATCCTTTCTCCTGAGTTGGCCATAATACTCTCGATGGTTGCCGTGATTCTCACTACAGGAGCTTTCCATGAAGATGGTTTCGCCGATGTATGTGATGGTTTTGGAGGCGGTTGGACCAAAGAAAAAATCCTGATGATAATGAAAGATAGTGCCATTGGAGCCTATGGCGCCATTGGGCTGGTGCTGTTGTTTTTGATTAAGTTTAAGGCTTTGACTCAATTGTTAAATGTATCCCAAGAACTTGAATTTGGAATTTGGAATTTGAATTTTGGAATTTTATTTTTATTCATTGCAGCCCATTCTCTCAGCCGTCTTGCCGCTGTTTCCATTGTTTTTACGCATACTTATTCAAGGGAAGACGCTTCGAGTAAAAGCAAACCCATTGCGCAAAGCTATACTTGGAGGGAAGTAACAGGTGCTTTGTTTTTTGGATTAGTACCACTTATAGTTTTGTCTTATTTTCAATGGCAAGTGTTGTTGGTTTTGATTCCGGTTTTTCTTTGTCGATTTTTCTTGGCACGTTATTTCCAAAAATGGATTGGCGGGTATACAGGAGATTGTCTTGGTGCTACACAACAAGTTTGCGAAGTGGTTTTTTATCTGTCAATTATTGGGATATGGAAATTTATTTAGTTCGACACACCGAAACGGTTTGTGAAAAAGGGATTTGTTACGGCCAGAGCGATGTAGGAATTAAAGAGCCTTATGATGCTGTTTTCGATTCGATTATAACTTTATTGCCCCAAGAGGCTGTTTTGTATTCGAGCCCTTTGCAACGCTGTACTATTTTGGCAAAACACATTCAAGATAATACTCAAATTAAAGCTTTTGCTGAAGATTTCAGATTGATGGAAATGAATTTTGGCGATTGGGAAATGAAAAAATGGGATGCTATTCCAGAAGATCAGTTAAATCCTTGGATGAATGATTTTGTTACCATTAAGGTTCCAAACGGGGAATCTTTTATTGACTTATATGATAGGGTTGTGCGTTTTTTGGAGGAAATTCGTCTAGAACAATATTCAAAACCTGTTATTATTGTTGCGCATGCCGGGGTTATTCGTAGCTTTTTGTGCAAGACAAACAATTTAGCATTGAAGGATGCATTTCAAAACAAAGTTGATTTTGGAGATGTAATAAAAGTAGAATTATTGTAATATAGTCACGTTGTTTATTGGTAATTAGCTATGGATCAGGATCTTATTTTAAATTTGTATCTATAAGTTTTATAAATTTGATTTTTCACTATTTTTAACTTTATATTTGCACTCGAATTGAGGTTGTGTTTTACTTTTTACGAAAACACATTAAAAGGGAATTAGGTTTAAAACCTAAGCTGTTCCCGCAACTGTAAGCTATTAAGCTTGTTGTTATCTACAAAACCACTGTTCGCCTCGGCGAATGGGAAGGTAAACAACAAGACGCAAGCCAGGAGACCTGCCTTTTTTCTTAACGAATATCGAGCTTTCGGGAAAAAGGTTCAGAAATTATGACTTTTAAGAAACTAATATCCTGCTGTTTTGTTTTTATGTGCCAATGGATTTCGGCACAAAATGACTCTATAATCAATTTAAAAGAAGTTGTTGTCTCTGATGCTACTTTGCATTTGAGCAATAAATCCCAATCGATTCAAGTCCTAAACGATTCGGTTATAAGCAAAAACCAATCTTCCTTAACGAATTTATTAAATTATAATAGTGTCTTGTATTTCAAAGAATACGGTCGCGGGATGCTATCTACGGTGTCTTTTAGAGGAACTACCGCCTCTCAAACGGCAGTGATTTGGAACGGAATTAATGTCAATTCACAGCTCACGGGGAATTCCGATTTTAATACTTTTTCAGCTCCCGATTTTAATTCGGTTAGCATTAAAGCCGGTGGGGGAAGCGTGAGTTATGGCAGTGGCGCCATAGGAGGGACGGTCCATTTGAACAATGATTTGGTTTTTAAAAACAAGTTTGTCAATGATTTCCGTTTCGATTACGGAAGTTTTACCACTCTTGGAGTCAATTATAAAATGGCTTTTTCAAATAAAAAATGGAGTACCCAAATCGGTTTTTCACGTAACAGTTCAGATAACGATTATGAATATTTGGATCTCTACACTTGGAAAGGCGAACAGCGGAAAAATGAAAATGGGCAATATGCCACGACTAATCTGTATGCGAATCTTGGATATAAAATAAACCCAAATGCTGTACTTACCTTTTACAGTCAGACTTCAAACACCGACAGGCATCTTTCGTTAGTCTCTGAATCCGATTCAAAAACGAAATACATTAACACTTTTAGTCGGAATCTTTTGGAATATTCTGAAGCCAAAGACAGATTAAGTACTAATTACAAGCTGGCTTTTCTTGCAGAGGAGTACCAATATTTTGGAGATATTGAAAGTGATTATTTTAGTTTTGGAAAATCAGAGTCCATAATTGCAAAAGTGGATTTTGGGTATCAATTAATTGAATCCATTAAGCTAAACGGAATTTTAGATTACAACCATACCAAAGGATTTGGAACTAGCTTTGGTAATAATACCAGACAAATTGGAGCAGTCGCTTTAAAAGCAGTTCAGCACGTAGATGATAAATGGCAGAACGAATTGAGTTTGAGAAAAGAAGTAAGTTCCGATTATGATAGCCCATTTTTGTTTTCGTTGGGTTCGTCCTATATTTTTAATTCTTTTTATAATTTAAAAGTCAATCTTTCTAGAAACTTCAGGATTCCAACGTTTAATGATTTGTATTGGGAACAAGGAGGTAATCCTAATTTAAAACCCGAAAGTTCTTATCAGGCAGAGGTTGGAAATATCTTTTCGTATAAGAAATTCACTTTGTCTGAAACACTTTATTTTATAAAAATTAATGATTTGATTCGTTGGGTTCCTGGAAATGGAGATAATTGGTCACCAGAAAATACTGACCGAGTAAATACATATGGAGCAGAAACCATCTTGGGTTGGTCTAATACGTATGGTAAAAATAGCTTTGCTGTAAATGGAACCTATGCCTACACCATTTCGAAAAATGTAGATACAAATAAGCAACTTTTTTTTGTGCCCTATCATAAAGTAACAGGTTCTATAGCTTATTCTTATGGAAAGCTGTCGGCCAATTATCAATATTTGTACAACGGGTTTGTGTATACCCGATCGGATAATGACCCCAACGAAATAATCGATGGGTATCAAGTCTCGAATGTTGGAATAGATTATGATTTTGGTTTTTTGAAGGCTTCAAAATTGGGTTTTCAAGTTTTGAATGTTTTTAATCAAAAATACCAAAGTCTAGAAGATAGACCTATGCCAGGACGTAATTTTAATATGTATATAATCCTTAAATTTTAAATAGTTATGAAGTTTAGCAAGTTGTTTTTTGTTGCTCTAATGAGCGTTTCGGTATTCGTTTCTTGTACGAATGACAATGATGATGTAGTAGATTCGGGTGATTACAATCAGGGAGTTTTGGTCTTGAATGAAGGAAGTTCGGAACAAGGTTCTGTCTCTTATATCAGTAATGATTTAAGTTCTGTTACTCAAGATGTATATGGGACAGTAAATGGGTCTGATTTACTGGGTAAATTTACTCAATCTATCTTTTTTGATGGTGACAAAGCTTATATTATTGCTGGAGGTTCTAATAAAATTACGGTTGTAAATAGAAATACATTTAAACTTATTGCAAAAATTGAAACTGGACTAGTTAAGCCTAGATACGGTGTGGTAAAGGATGGTAAAGCGTATGTTACTAATGCAAATACTTATTCTTTTGAAAATCCAGATACTGGAAACACGGATGATTTTATAGCGGTTATTGATTTGGCAACTAATCTGGTAGAATCTAAAATTGAATTGAATGCAACGGCGAATAGAATTGTATTGGAAAACGGTAAATTATACATTACTGAACCATATAGCAATGATAAATTATTAGTGGTAAACCCAACTACAAAAGGTTTGGAAACTCCTATAAACATTGGTTCGGATGCGGATACTATGGAAGCAAAAGATGGTATTTTATATGTTTTAAGAAGCCCATACGGAGCAGCCAGTGAAATTGTTAAAGTAAAATTGTCGGATAACAGCATGAATAAAATTACTTTTCCAAGTGAATTGCAAGATGCCAAAAATCTAGATATCGAAGCGGGTAAAATTTACTATACTGTTGGAACTTCTGTTTATGGAATGGATCTTACGGCAACTGAAGCTTCAAACACAGCGATATTAAATTATACTTCAACATCGGATTGGGGAAAAATGTATGGTTTTGCGGTAAGAAACAATCATATTTTTATTGCTGATGGGGGTGATTTTACGGCAAATAGTAAGGCTTATGTTTATTCTCTTACGGGAACTTTACAAAAAGAATTTACAGTTGGTGTTGGACCAAATGGGTTTTATTTTAATGAATAATAGGTAGTTTTTTAATTTGAATAAAAAAGGCTTTCAGTGATGAAAGCCTTTTTTTATGCTATATTTTTTACTCCAAAGATTTCAAAAGTCCCTCAGGTGCTTTGTCAAGATACATTTGGTTTTGTATTCCATTTATCGATTTGGTATCTTTAAAAAAGTCAAAATCCTTTCCTGAACTGTATTTGATCATTTTTGCCGTACCTGTAATTTTTCCGATTGCGGTACTCAATAAAGGTTCTGTAGGGCTGCCGAGAACATCCAGATTTCCTAGATTTTCTTTCAATTGATAAGTTGGTGCTAATCCGTTAAAGTAATCACCAAAATTGGCGGCATTGACAATTTTTAATACGATGGGTTGCATGGCATAACGATGATTTGGATTCCTGTTTTCTTTGCCAAAAGTAGGAGAGTCATAAACTGTTATAGATCCCACGTTTTTTCCTGTGGTTACATCTCCAATTTGAATCACTTCCATATACGGTTTTAATCCATTTATGACCAATTCACTCGCCGAAGCGGTACTTTTTGAAGTTAGGATATAAATTTTGGTCATATTCAAACTGTTTATTGGAGTAGTACTAATTTGATCCGTAAAATAGTTTTTTAAAGCCTCAGGATTTTCGGCATCAAAATAAGATTGTATTTTAGAATTCCACTGTTGTTTTGCAAATACCTGTCCGGTAAACGATCCTGTTATCATACTGGCCAATCGGGTGGCGGTTTGAACGGATCCTCCGGAATTGTATCTTAAATCCAGCACTAAATCGGTTACTCCTTGTGCTTTTAAAGTGCCAAAGGCGTCGTTTAAATCCGTGTCGTAGTTGGCATAAAAGCCATTGTACATTAAATAGCCTATTTTGTGTTCTCCATAAGTCAATACTGTGTTTAGCAAAATTGGGTTTTCATTCAACACTGTTTTTGTCAGCGCAACCGATTTGCCATTGGGCGTAATTAATCCACCGTTGTAATCGGCCATATTTAAGGTGTAACTTTCATTATCGAATAATAAAGTTTTATAATTTTTGTCGTCCAACGGAATTCCATTTACAGCATAAAAAATAGCTCCACGTTGAATGTCTTTGTTTGAAGCATCTGAATTTGGAATAATATAACGCACCCAACCAAATACTTCGTTAGTGCCTCCCGGTTTATAACTTAAACCAAAATCAACTCCGTCATTCTTTGTGGTTCCCTGAAGCATATTTTCCAGTTCTAAATAATCGCTTACGATCCAACTGAACCTATCAATAGATTTATCGACTCTTAAGGCGTCGAATAGGACTTCGGGTTCTGGATATCCGGATAAAAAAGTATTCAGCTCCGTTTGAGTAGCAAATCTGTCATCGGATAAATTCGGCACATCTTCTTGCCATAAATAATATAGGTTTAACCCTTTCCAAATAAAATCATTGACTTCTAGATTTGCAGGTGCTGCGACATCGTCCATGTCCTGGCAGCTTTGGAATGTAAAAAGAGCTATAAATAATAAAAGTGTAAATTTGAAATATGTTTTCATGTTTTTTTCGATTCTTAAAAAGTAAAAATACTAACTTTAATTTTATTTCCTAATTGTTTGTAACAAAAAGAATAGGGAGTCGTCTTGATTAAATAAACGATAATATAAATTTTTATATGAATCAAAATGAGTTTGTACAGCTAATCGCCCCTTTCAAAGACAAAGTCTTTCGTTTGGCCAAACGATTACTCGTCAGTACCGAGGAGGCTGAAGATGCGACTCAGGAAATTTTGGTAAAATTATGGAGTAGAAATGGAAATTTGAAGACGTACAATAGTGTAGAAGCTTTTGCGATGACGATTACCAAGAATTATTGTTTAGATCAGTTGAAGTCCAAAAGAGCCGGGAATTTCTCGATTGTTCATTCCAATTATGCGGATAGAGAGCCGAGTTTGGATAAAAAAACGGAAGATATCGATAGTTTGAACTGGGTAGAAAAAATCATCGACAAATTGCCCGAGCAACAACGATTGATCATTCAGATGCGAGATGTTGAACAATATGAGTTTGAAGAAATAGCCAAAATACTGAATATGAATGAGACTGCTGTTCGAGTGGCACTTTCCAGAGGAAGGAAGACGATAAGAGAATTTATGACAAAAACACACCTTTATGGAATTAAATAAAATTGAAATACTATTAGAAAAATATTTTCTGGGAGAAACCAGTATTGCCGAAGAAAATGAGTTGAAAAATTACTTTTCTTCATCGAATGTTGCGCAGCATTTGGAGCAATACCAGCCTTTATTTGGTTATTTCTCTCAAGCAAAAGAGCAAAAGTTTGCACCTGAGATTCTACTAAAAACTAAAAAACGTAAAGTTGTGTGGGTATCGATTGCTGCTTCGGTTGTTATTTTGCTCGGAATTGGGACGTATGGTTATTATAATTTTGAAAATGTAAATAGGAATCAAGACCTGGGAACCTATGATGATCCCGAGGTCGCTTTCAAAGAAACCCAAAAAGCATTGGCATTATTGTCTAATCACGTTAATGTAGGCATAGGAAGTGTGCAATACATTCAGGAATATGAAATCACCAAAGAGAAAGTATTCGCCGATTAAAAATGGGTAAGGAGGTTCTTGACTTTGTTACGCTAAAAATGAAAAAACAAGAAAAAAAATAATTTTTAATAATAAAAAAAAATAAAAAAGATGAAATCAATGATTCACAAACACCAAAAAAACAGTGCAATGAGCTTGAGTAAAAAGTTTATAATTACATTGTTAGTTCTATTAGTTTCAAGTCCATTTTTTGCTCAGAGTGCTTTTGATAAATACGATGGTCAAGATGACGTGACTTCGGTTATAGTCAATAAGAAAATGTTTGAAATGATGAGTAAAGTGAAAATGGATGGCGCTGATAAAGAAACCCAACAGTATATGAACTTAATCAAGAAGCTAGATAATTTAAAAGTTTTTACCACCAAAAGCGCCCGAGTGGAAAGCGATATGAAGGTAACGGCTGATAAATACATAAAAACTTCGGGTTTGGAAGAGTTAATGCATGTAAATGAAAACGGCCGAAATATAAAAATTTTGGTAAAGTCGGGAGCAAAAGACGCTCAGATAAGAGAGTTGTTTATGTTTATTGATGGAGGAAAAGGGGAGGACACCGTTTTGATGTCGCTAACAGGTGATTTTGATTTGAATGAGATTTCAGTTCTGACTGATAAAATGAAAATTCCCGGTGGCGATGATTTGAAAAAGGCTTCAAAAAATAAAAAGTAAAATGAAACTAATCTATTTTATTCCGTTTCTTTTCAGTTTGTTTTTAATAAGCTGTAATTCAGAACCTACTTTGCAACAGTATTTTGTTGAAAATACCGAAAGTAAAGATTTTGTTTCATTGGATATTTCGTCAAATATTTTGAATGTAGATAAAGCTAAACTTTCAACAGAACAAAGTGTAGCTTTGAAATCGTTCGAAAAGATGAATATTTTGGCCTTCAAATGCAATGATAGTAATAAGGTGCAATTTGAATCGGAACGCGCTAAAGTGAATTTGATTCTAAAGGATAAAAAGTATCAGCAACTGATGAAATTTGGTTCCGGGAAAGAGGGGGCTTCGGTGAGTTACGTAGGGGCCGATGACCATATAGCAGAGTTTGTTTTGTTTGCGAATAAAAACGACACTGGTTTTGCTGTGATACGCGTTTTGGGGAAGGATATGAATCCTACAAATATTATGACAATGGTGTCAATCCTAAAAGACTCTAAAATCGATTTGGAACAATTGAAACCATTGCAGCAATTGATGAAATAGAATAGGCTAGTTCATAAAATAAAAAAGAGAGATGTTACAGTGTAACGTCTCTCTTTTTTTGTGACCCGACTGGGGCTCGAACCCAGGACCCCATCATTAAAAGTGATGTGCTCTACCAACTGAGCTATCGAGTCATTAATATGATAAATTTTGTTTTGACCACAGATTTATTGTCCGTTATGAATCTGGACATAAAAAGTGATACTTGTGACCACGGTGGGATTTGAACCCACACGCCCTTGCGAGCACCAGCCCCTCAAGCTGGCAAGTCTACCGTTTCTCCACGTGGCCTTGTAATTAAAAAAATAAAGACGTTGCAGTGCAACGTCTCTTTTTTGTGACCCGACTGGGGCTCGAACCCAGGACCCCATCATTAAAAGTGATGTGCTCTACCAACTGAGCTATCGAGTCATATTCTTTCCTTGAATGCGGGTGCAAATATAAGAACTTATTTTTCATTTTTCAAAGCAATTTTATTATAAATTTGTCTTTTTTTAACAAAAAAACTTAACGCCTTAGTTTGTAAGGTTTTATTCCAATGAAAAAAATTGTATTATTAGGTTATATGGGATGTGGGAAGTCAACAATAGCCCTGAAATTGTCAAAAAACATCAAAATTCCTTTTGTAGATTTAGATAAAATCATCGAGGAAAAAGAAAAATTGTCTATAAATGCTATTTTTGAAACCCGTGGCGAAGTTTATTTTAGAAAGCGCGAACGTGAGGTTTTTATAGAATTATTGAATTCTCCGGAAAATTTAATTATAGGTCTAGGCGGAGGTACTCCTTGTTATGCGAATAACCATGAATTGTTAAAAGGCAATAATGTATTGTCTATATACTTAAAAGCCTCGATTGAGACTTTATATAATAGATTGGTTTTTAATAAAAGCAAAAGACCTCTTATCGCAGATAAAAGCGAAGAAGAAATGAAGGAGTTTATAGCCAAACATCTTTTCGAAAGAAGTTTTTATTACAATCAGGCACAACAAAAGGTGATTGTAGATGATAAAACAATTGACGAGACCGTTTTGGAAATCCTCGAAATGTTAAGATAAATAAGCGTAATTATTTCCGTTTTCGTCAAAAACAACCTGAACATGTTCCAATAAAGAGGTAGAAAGGGAGATTCCTTTAAAATCGGCTTTTATTGGGTACTTTTTATGGTTTCTGTCGACTAGGACCGCAGTTTTAAATTTCTTTAAAGGGGCGTCAAGGAAATGTCTAACTGCGTAGATTAATGTTGTGCCGGAGTTTAATACATCATCAACAAGAACTAATCCTTTATTGGTGTATAGTTCTTTGGTTAAGGAGGTGCTAACTGGCGACTCTGGTTTTTGTTTGTTGATTTTAACTTCGCAAAGTGATACTTTTAGAGGCGAAATAGCTTCTAATTCTCTCGCTATTTTTTTAGCAAATGTAAAACCATTATTAGTAATTCCGGCAAGAACAATTTCTTCTTCTTCTACAAATGTTTCATAGATTTGATAGGCAATTCTTTTTATGGTATGTTCAATTTGTTGATTGGATAAGATGATATTTTTATTCATTGTGTTTTTTTATAAAGATAAATAAGAAATGCGATTTAAGAAGTGAGAAATCCGAATTGGCTCTTCGACTGCGCTCGGAGTGATGTCGGGATTTAAAATTTGTTTATTTTATAATTCATCATCTGATTTGATTTCATTGCCAAATTCATCGATGTCCCTTCTGTCCTTTTTTGTTGGTCTTCCAGTTCCGGTTTTTCGATAATGTTCTTTTGATAATTTCAGTAATTCTAAATGTTGATAGACTTCAGCGGGAGTTTCATTTTTTCGATAAATATCGACAAGTTTGGCTGCCACTCGATTATCTGGAATGTCTAATACAGTAATGATTTGTGTGATTTGATCTTTTCTAAATGTAATTTTGTCTGTAGGAAAAACTTCCTTTGAAGGTTTAGCAATTTGACCATTTACCGTAACATGGTTCTTCTTACAAGCCTCTGTAACCATATTTCTCGTTTTGTAATATCGCATGCACCATAAATATTTGTCGATTCTCATAATTTTTCCAAAATCAAAGTTAAATAGTTTACAAAAATAAATCAATATTGTATCTTGCGCACCTAAAAAATTAGCTATAATGAACAAATTTAAGTTTTATTTTATTTTATCAATTGCAACTATCTCTTTATTTTCATGTTCGAAGAATGATTCTCCTGATCCAGTGCCGCCGTTAGCATATGGGGTTCAATATACAAATGATATCGCTACTATTGAAGAATATTTAAAAACGTATTATATAAGCGTTGTGGATCATCCCGGTTTTCCGGATGACCAGGACGTTACAATTACCAAGATCCCTGAAGGGGGAACGCAAAAATCGATTTGGGATCAAACCACTTACGAACTCAAAAGTAAAGACGTAAAACTTCACGACATTACTTATAAATTGTATTATTTAGTGTTAAGACCAGGAGTTGGGGAATCACCTTGTAATGCAGATGGGGTTTTGCCATCATATAAAGGGGAATACCTAGAGCAAATTGTTACTTCAGGTGTTGCCACACTTACTGCAACGCAATTTGAGGAAGTGAAACACCCTCAACAAATTATGAGCTTGTTAAACACCATAAAAGGGTGGGGTGAAACATTTCCATTATTCAAAACGGGTACATATTCATCAAATGATGATGGTACTGTTACTTATAATGATTTTGGCGCTGGGGTTATGTTTCTTCCGTCTGGATTGGGGTATTTTGAAAAAGGAAACGGTGAAATTCCTCCTTATGCTCCCTTGGTGTTTAGTTTTAAATTATATGAAATTGAAAGACTTGATTTTGATGGTGATGGTATTCCATCCTATCTTGAGGATTTAGATGGAGATGGTTTTATGAGAAGTTTTGCAACGGGGGTTGTAAATCCAGATGATACAGATGGAGATGGTATTCCTAATTTTATGGATGTTGATGACGATGGTGATAATTATACTACGAAATTAGAAATTACAAAACCAGCCGGTAGCCCAGGTCCTAGTAAATATTATCCTTTCAATCACTTTTTAGTTGCAGATGATTCATCAACCCCTGAAGATGAAAGCATGACGAAAAGCGAACCTAAAGGGATTCCTGATGCTTCCGGAGACGGAACATCATTAACCAGATTAAGAAGACATCTGGATCCTAATGCTAAACCACCATATCCAACATATTAAAATAAAAAATCCCGTTTCAATTTGAAACGGGATTTTTTATTTATTTGAATGAAGGATAAAACTATTTTCTCTTAATAACTCTTTCCACTGCTTCAACAATCGCTTGATTGTTTAGTTTGTATTTGTCCATCAATTGGGCTGGTGTACCAGATTCTCCAAAACTGTCATTAACGGCCACAAATTCTTGCGGAGCCGGATGATGTAAGGCCAATACTCTGGAAACGCTTTCTCCAAGACCTCCAAGAATGTTGTGTTCTTCGGCAGTAACGATACATTTGGTTTTAGCCAATGATTTTAAAATCGCTTCTTCGTCCAATGGTTTAATCGTATGAATATTGATTACTTCAGCCGAAATGCCTTTTGCTTCCAATGCTTCTGCAGCTATTAGTGCTTCCCAAACTAAATGTCCTGTAGCAACGATTGTCACGTCAGTACCTTCATTTAAAAGTATTGCTTTTCCAATTACGAAAGGTTCGTCGGCAGGCGTGAAATTTGGGACAACCGGACGACCAAAACGTAAATAGGCAGGGCCATGGTGATCTGCTAACGCTATTGTGGCCGCTTTGGTTTGATTGTAATCACAAGTGTTGATTACAGTCATTCCCGGTAACATTTTCATTAATCCGATGTCTTCCAGGATTTGGTGTGTTGCACCGTCTTCACCCAAAGTTAAGCCGGCATGCGAAGCACATATTTTTACGTTTTTCTCAGAATACGCAACTGATTGGCGAATTTGGTCGTAAACTCTTCCTGTAGAAAAGTTAGCGAAAGTACCTGTAAATGGTATTTTTCCCCCAACGGTCAATCCCGCAGCAATTCCAATCATATTTGCCTCAGCGATTCCAATTTGGAAAAAACGCTCCGGATGGTTTTTCTTGAAATCGTCAAATTTCAACGAACCAATTAAATCAGCACAAAGTGCCACTACATTTTCATTCTTTTGACCCAATTCGGTCATTCCTGCTCCAAAACCCGAACGGGTGTCTTTGCTTCCTGTATTTGTATATTTTTTCATTATTCAATTTAAAGATTGAAATGATTTAAAAATTAAAAGACTATGGTTTTACAAACTCATAACTTATAATTGATTAACTCATAATTATTTAATAATCGCTTTCGCCTCCAGTATTATAATTTTGTGCCAGAGCTGCTTCCAATTGCGCATCGTTTGGCGCTTTACCGTGCCAAGTATGACTATGCATCATAAAATCTACTCCATTACCCATTTCAGTGTGCAACAATACACAAACTGGTTTTCCTTTTCCGGTTCTTGATTTGGCATCTGTCATTCCGGCGATAATCGCTTCAAGATTGTTTCCTTCAGCAATTTCGATAACATCCCAATCAAATGCTTCAAATTTAGCACGGATACTTCCCATAGGTAAAACTTCATCGGTAGGACCGTCAATTTGTTTTCCGTTAAGGTCGATTGTAGCGATAAGGTTATCTACTTTTTTAGCTGAGGCATACATAATAGCTTCCCAGTTTTGACCCTCTTGTAATTCTCCATCTCCTAAAAGAGCGTAGATTAAGTGATTGTCATTGTTTAGCTTTTTAGCTTGTGCAGCTCCAATAGCCACAGAAAGACCTTGTCCTAAAGAACCTGAGGCCATTCTCACTCCCGGCAAACCATCATGAGTTGTTGGGTGACCTTGTAATCTTGAATTGATAAGACGGAAAGTTGCTAATTCCTTTACTGGGAAATAACCGCTTCTAGCCAAAACGCTGTAGAATACTGGCGAAATATGTCCATTGGACAGGAAAAATAAATCTTCTCCAATTCCATCCATGTCAAAACCTTTTTTGCGCTCCATAAGGTTTTGGTAAAGCGCTACAAGAAATTCAGTACATCCTAGAGATCCTCCTGGGTGACCTGAATTGACAGCGTGAACCATACGAAGAATATCTCTTCTGACTTGGATAGTTAAATCGTTTAATTGTTGTGTGTTAGGCTTCATTTTGTGTGTAAAAGTTAAACTGTGGCAAAAGTAATTTTTATTTTGCCGTAAGACAAATGATTTATGCAATAGTTGACAAGAGATTAACAGAAATAGAAAAAGCCCTTAAAAAGGACTTTTTGATTCTCTCTTGGAGTATTTTAAAGAAACGTATGGTTATTCTTTTGAAATTGGGGTTCTTAATTTATTTTCCTATAAAGTTGTTTGAGTTTTTTATGGGGAACAATTTTATTTTTTTAAACTGCATGCTTTTTTTGATTATTCTATTTTATTCGATAAGGATTGTTGAAAATTGACATCTATCCAAGAACCTCCATTATAGCATTCTATACCGTGTTGAGAGAGGAAGTGTTGCGCCCGACCGCTTCTGTTTCCCGAAGCACAACAAAGAATTAACGGTGGTTTCAGATTTTGAATCTCTTCTAATCGTTCTTGAATTTCATTCAAAGGGATGTTTATGGAGTCAACTACGTGACCTCCCATAAATTCTTCCGGGGACCGTACATCTACGATTGTACACTGTTTTGATTGAATTATTTTTTGAATATCCATTTTTTGTGATTTCCAATTTGTTTGGTAAAATTAAGGAATTTATCCTTTGAGAGGAAAAAATTTAAATTATCGAGCAGAGAAAATCTTAGTTAAATATTCATAAAAAGTAAATGACTTTTTAAGCACAAGTTTTTCTAAGGGCTTGTCAAGTGGAAAAGACAGTACTGTAATAGCAGATTCTTTTTTATTCAATATTTGTCTCGTCCTGAAATAGCGATACAGAGAAAACCATCATTATGGAAGAAATTAAATTGCTATAGCATTTATTTTCTATGTTAAGTAAGGATTAAATATCGTTCTTTTAATATTGTTTGAAAGCTCTAACCCTTTGTTTGCATTTTTCTATAATATGAAAAAAGAGGAAACCTTTTGGTTTCCTCTTTAAAATTTAAATGAAATAGGAATTAATGTTTTCCGTTTCCATGTCCATGCTTATTTCCGTGTCCATGTCCATGTCCATTCCCATTTTCATAATGGTCATCATGGTCATCATGGTTGTTATAATGATCGCGGTCGTCGTAACGATCATCATCATGGCGATCATGTTTATCGTATCTTCTTCCTATTGTTCTTTGTGGTCCATTACGGTATCCTTTGTAATATTTTGCTTTATGTTTTCTATAATAGGAGTAAGGTTTTGAACCGTGGTAATCGTTCAAAACTACTTTATAGCCGCCATATAAATCATAGTTTCTGTATTGTCTTGGTAAATAATTTGATCTGATCCATCTTCCTTCACCAAAATAGATGAATTGTGTAGTTCGTATATCATAATATGCTTCTATATCAGGTAAATAATAATATTCAACTTCGGAATAACCTACGGGTCCCCATTGAGGAGGAGTTCCTATGTTTATATTTACTGAAACTTGTGCCTGTGTTGAACTGGCTGCTAAAAGAATTATTGCTGCAACGATTAATTTTAAGGTTTTCATTTTTTATTCTATTACATTTTTTAGGTTAATACTTTGTCTAGGTACACTGTCATTCAGAACAGTGAATCTCTTTTTTAAGATATTTTCATTTGGGGCCGGAAAGATACTTAATGGAAAAACATTATGATTAAACTAAAGGATAATTTTTTTATTTTTAACATATGCAAAAACAAAAAATACTGAAGTACAATGTGTTACATGTTTGGTGTTGAAAACGTAAAATTCTCACATAAATGTTTGGAGCTGAAATAGATTTAAACTTTAGATCCATTTGTTTTTTTTTAGCTTCTCTTTTTAGGGAAAATGAATTCTGTTAATTCTTTTGGTTTTCAATTTTGTATTGTGGTAAAAGAATTATAAAGGGAATTTAAGGATCGGGTAAGGATCAAGTAATTTTATCAAAAAGTGTTATATAACTTTAGAGGAAAGTTATATAATTCACAGATTAGATTGGTATTTGTTTTAAAATAAAAGATACGCTCAAACTGGTGTTATTGATACTGAAAGTCATCCACCCAATCCAGCGATTTTATTGCCGAAACTTTGTTTTCGTCATTCATAAATACTCGAAGTTCTTTATTGGCAACTTTTTTACTGTATAAAGCTTTGTAGCGAAATACTGTTGTTTTCTCGGTTTCGTTTTTAAAGATTTCCACTAACTGGAGGTCTTTGAAAGTGCCATAATATTGGCGGAATCTCGCACATGTTTTTGTTAGTCTTTCTTCGGTGGTATTCTTAATCACCGATACTGTTGCCTCACTCTCGTTAAAAGGTTTAAACTTAGAGGTGTTGCATGTCATCAAAACTCTTTTGCCTAATTCATATGCTTTTTTCTTTTGGTTCTCATCGACTTCGGAAAGAGCTAATTTTACAATTTTTTCTTTGCCCCTCTTGATATCCCCTGGTTTTTCAGCTCCGGTTTTAGATTTGCAGCCTATCAGTAAAAGCAAACTTAAAATGAGAAATAGTCGTTTCATTATCGTTTGGTTTATTTTTAATAACGCATTCGTGCCAAGGAAATTCTCTAAAAAATAATACAGAATTTTGCAACAACACTTGGATAACGAATGGCTAAATGGGTTCTTTATATTTTTGATTTTTTGAAATACAAATAATCGAATAACATCCGTTCAAAGACTTACTTCCAAAAAAGGCCAGTTGTTGTCCTTTTTTGGAAATGTCTCGAATTTCAAATACCGTAATACCTTCTAACGACAAATAGCTGCATAAAGTATAAAAAAGTTTAGTTTTCTATCGGAAGGCACGAAAAATGACTGAGCCATCTCATCCAGAAAACAGGAGTATGAGGAAATAGCGTAGTTAGGTCTGTTTTTATTTTTTGAATATTCTTATAATATTGAAATTTTACATATAATTTTTCAACGCCTTTTCGAGATCTTTTATTGGTTTTAACGGTATTTCTGTACCATTTTCACCTTTTAAAGAGTAATCAAATGGGTTGTCTAAATCTTTAATTAGCATAAACATATAAAAAATCAAAAAGGTGACCATCGATGTAAAAAAGAGCGAAGCATAAAAAGGATCGATTTTGATAACGATCAATCCCAAGGCAATTATAAATCCCATGGCTTCTAAAATTGCATAGGCTGAACCAACAAAATCAGTGTCCCTGATGGTGTCAATGCGCAGTATCATTTTCCGAACGTTGCTCTGTTCGTTTTTCATTTTTATGATATAACCGGCCTGAACACCTTCCTTGTCCAATTCGACAAAATAATCATTCATTCCGCTAATTTTTTCCAATAGGGATTGCGTTCTTTCTTTTTTATAAAACCAATCCAATAGAGATTCAATAAAAGCTTTTTGATATTCAATAAATTGAAGTGCATTTTCTGAATTTTTTCCTTTATAGATGGTATAGGTATCGTCAAACAATGTCTTCAGTGAAGCAGAAAGTTCACTGGGTATTTTTTCACTTTCTTTATAGTCGGTAAGTACCCCGCTAATAAGAAATCCAATCAAAAATATGGTTCCGGCCACTAAACTGGTAAAAAGAGCGTTGAGCTCCATAACTTCCAATTCGAATTTATGGAAGAGTAATTTCAACGAGATAATCAGTAGAATTAATGGTATTATCTTGACAGCGATAGACCATTTTTGCCAAAATTTATAAGAGTTTTTTTTGATTAAGTCAGGTGTTTTCATAAGTAGGTTTGATGCATTTATAAGAATGCTCACATGTGGTTTTTAATTTTTTGCAAACGTATAAAATTTACCCAAAAAAGCATCATGTTTATGCTTTTTTCAGGTACATCTTAGTGTTAAAAATGGTTGGGTTAATTTTAGTTTATTTTGAGTAATAAATTAGGGTCTGGACAATTTGCCAAATAATATTTCAAGTTACTTTTACTGCAAACTCCCGGATAATCCCCAAAATTCCCATCGATGTCTTTTATAATTTGAAAATGCAAATGAGGTGCATAATCACCATTTACAGTTGCATCGCCCAATGTAGCTATTTGTTGTCCTTTTTTGCAATCGGTTCCAATTTGAATATCGGCAATGCTTTCTAATGATAAATGCCCGTATAAAGTATAGAAAACCTGATTTTCTATGTTATGCTCTAAAATGATAGTGGGACCATAATCCCCTAATGCGTCATTAAACTTAAAACTGTGAACTTTTCCGTCCAAAGCAGCCAGCACAGGTGTTCCAGCTTTAATCCATAAATCCAAACCGATATGAATGTTTCGTTCTTCGATGTCAATCGCTTTAAAAATGGTACTTCTCTTGTATAGATTCCGTTCTTCATTGTAACCGCCAAAAGCCACTTTTGAATTATTTCCAGCTAAATAATTTTCGATATATGTTTCAAAATCGTCAGCATTGGAGATTTCTTGCTTAGATAATTCTACATTCGTAACTGACAAATCCAAGGGGATGTATTGGTCATATGGAATAGAGGAAGCTATTACTTTTACGTTTTGTGTGTTTTTTAAAATCGTTTCTAAAGCTGTCATTTAATCTAAATTTTAATAGTGGCATAAATATAAAATAAAAAATCCCATCTATCATTGACAGATGGGATTCAAAGTATAAAAATTGAATTAATATAAACTTGGAAATTTAGATGGATTTGCCTCATTCATCATTGCATATACCTTTTCGAAAATATCTTCGGCAGATGGTTTCGAAAAGTAGTCGCCATCTGTACCGTAAGCTGGGCGATGCGCTTTAGAAGTCAAAGTTTGTGGTTTGCTGTCTAAATAATTGTAGCCTTCTTGATTTTCTATAATTTGTTGCAAAATAAAGGCTGAAGCCCCGCCAGGAACATCTTCGTCGATTACTAAAAGACGATTGGTTTTGGCAATACTTTTTACAATATCATGATTAATATCAAATGGAAGTAAAGATTGTAAATCGATAATTTCGCAATCGATACCCACTTCAAGCAATTCTTTGGCAGCCTGTTCTACTAATCTCAAAGTAGAACCATAAGAAACCAATGTGATATCAGCACCTTCTTTTAGTGTTTCCACAACTCCAATCGGAGTTTTGAATTCACCGTAATTAAGCGGTGTTCTTTCTTTCAATCTATAACCGTTCAAACATTCTATCACCAATGCTGGTTCATCACATTCCAGTAAAGAATTGTAAAAACCGGCAGCTTTGGTCATGTTTCTCGGTACCAAAACATGGATACCTCTAACGGCGTTGATGATCATTCCCATTGGGGAACCAGAATGCCAAATCCCTTCTAAACGATGTCCACGAGTACGGATGATAAGTGGCGCTTTTTGTTTCCCAACTGTTCTGTACTGTAAAGTGGCTAAGTCATCACTCATAATTTGAATTGCATACAACAAGTAATCCAAATATTGAATCTCTGCAATAGGGCGTAAACCACGTAATGCCATTCCTATTCCTTGGCCCAATATGGTTGCTTCACGAATGCCAACATCGGCTACTCGTAACTCTCCATATTTTTCCTGCATTCCTTCAAGACCTTGATTCACGTCGCCAATATTTCCTGCGTCTTCACCAAAAATCAATGAATTAGGATATTTTGTGAAAATTGCATCAAAATTATCCCTTAAAATCATTCTTCCGTCAACTTCTTCTTTTGTATTTTCTGTGTAGACCGGTAAAACTTCTTTTACAGAGAATACATTTTCATCGGAGTTTGAAAATAGGTTACTGCTGAATCTTGGTTGTGTTTTATTAGTGTAATCCGTAATCCACTGTGCCAATTCGGCTTGATTATTTTCATTCAAAATTAATCGCAGCACTTTACGTGCAGCAACCAAAATTTCCTTTTTCAAAGGAGATTTTGCCGATTTTAAATCGGCAGTGTATTTTAGGATTTGCTCTTTTTTGCTGCTTGACTCTGCAATTCTTTCCAATAGGGCAACACATTCTTTTTGTTCTTCTATTATCGGATTGATAAAAGCATCCCAAGCGGCTTTTTTGCCTTCAAGAACTACTTTTTTTGCTTCCAGATCAATAGCTTCAATCTCTTCCGGAGAAGCGATATTGATGGCAATCATCCACAATTTCATTTGGCGAATACAGTCAAAATCTCTTTCCCAGGCTAATCGGTCTGCATTTTTAGATCTTTCATGAGAACCAGAAGTAGAATGTCCTTGTGGTTGTGTCAATTCGTTAACGTGAATAAGTACCGGAACATGATTTTCGCGGGCGATTGTGGCCGCTTTTTCATACGTGGCAATCAAATCAACATAATCCCAGCCTTTTACTCTAAGGATTTCAAATCCATTGGTATTCTCTTCTTTTTGATATCCTTTAAGGATCTCCGAAATGTTTTCTTTGGTGGTTTGGTGTCTGGCATGAACCGAAATTCCATATTCATCATCCCAAACGCTCATTACCATAGGGACTTGCAAAACCCCAGCTGCGTTGATGGTTTCGAAAAACAATCCTTCTGAAGTACTAGCGTTTCCTATTGTTCCCCAAGCAATTTCATCCCCGTTGTTAGAGAAATTATCGGCATTATTTATTCCCGAAACATTACGGTATATTTTTGAGGCTTGCGCCAAACCCAGTAATCGCGGCATTTGTCCAGCAGTAGGAGAAATGTCAGCGCTAGAGTTCTTTTGTTTGGTTAAATTTTTCCAAGTTCCGTCTTCATTCAAACTGTGTGTGGCGAAATGGCCACCCATTTGTCTTCCTGCAGACATTGGATCTTGTTCGATATCGGTATGTCCATATAATCCGGCAAAAAATTGTTGGATTGTCAGCTCTCCAATAGCCATCATAAAAGTTTGGTCGCGGTAATATCCAGAGCGGAAATCACCATCTTTGAAGGCTTTGGCTAAGGCCAATTGAGGCACTTCTTTTCCGTCTCCAAAAATTCCGAATTTAGCCTTTCCAGTCAATACTTCTTTACGGCCTAATAGACTGCATTCTCTACTGATTATGGCAATTTTGTAGTCATTCAATACTTCAGTTTTGAAATCTTCAAATGTCAGCGTAGTATTGGTTTTTTCTTTTATCATAATTGAAAAGTATAACTTTAGGCTGCAAATTTACTTAAAAACTGCCTATTATCATAATTCATTGAAAAAAATATAATTTAATTATATGTAATTTATAGTGCTAAAACGAGATGTTTATTTTTATTTTGTTTGTTAAAACAACTGTTTTATTGAGAATAGTTCAATAAATAGTAGTAAATTCATTAGATTAAAACCACTTTCTTGTAAAAAGTGTTATTAATCTATTAGGATCTAATGTAATGATAAATCGTATTTTTTCGCTGTATTTATTTTGTATTATTTCCCATCCGTTATTAGAATATATAGGAAAAAACAACTCATAATAGTCTGTTAGTAAAGCAATTCTGATTCCACTGTCATATATAAACTCCCGATTTTGGGATTTATTTTTCACAAGACCGATATCACCGTACAAATCAACCCATTTCCAAATCGTGGCACTTCCATTAATAGTTGCAATCCATTGGTTGGCATAAGGGGGACTAAGCTTTGATTTGAAACCTCCCTCGGCCGGGATATATTGTTGGCTAAAGAAACCTGTACTTTCGGATCTTCCGTAATAATTATAATCGAACAGATAATCCGTGGGGCGGTCTGTGGCGAAACTAAAATAATCAGTGTTGGAGGTGTTGTACAAAAAATACCCCACAAAAGCTCGCAAATTTACTTGTCGGTTGTTGTCAAAAAGTTTTCTTGTTTCGATTTGTCCGGAAACTTTTCCAAATTCAGATGAGAATTGGATGTCAGACACAAAATTGACATGGCTGGCAAATTCCGTTCGGGTATTAATGTATTTTGCATCAAAAACCGAATAATCTTCAGGAGAATTATCGTCTATAAAAGCACTAGGTTCCCGGTCAACTAAAACCTGTCGGGCCAAAATGAATTGTTTTCTATTATCCCTGAAATTAGGTTGCCTAATTTGAAATAAAACCATAGGATTTAGTTTAAAATAGGAGGCATCCTGTGCATAATGATAATACGAAGTACTTAGTGAATACCGTACGGCATATAAAGTACTGTTTCTGTAATCTTTATTCAGAGATAAAGCATAAGAACCGGTAAGCGTATTTGATTTAAAGGAATATACCGGATTCAAATCATAATTAAACGGCCGGTTTAAGATCCCTTTGTTATGAAATCGGATTCCTGGAGAAAAACCGTCGTAAGCATTGTAATTATAAATTGGAGCATACAAAACCTGAATGAATCTGGGGTCTTCCAAATCTTTTATTAAGGTGAATTTTATGGGACGATTTAGCGTATATTTTTTTAGCGATTTCCAATTGTTTCTCAAATTGAATTCGGGCACTTCAGTTCCATAGTTTAATACAATTTTGTCTGCATTTTTTCTTTCTAATGTAAAAGTGCTGTCTATTTCTTCGGGATTAATCCATTTTTTGAAAACGGGCATATCGTTTTTAATTCCATAGACAGAAATAGGAACCACAACGCCGGTCTTATTTTTTAGCGAAAAGGTAACGCTGTCTTTTGTTTTTGAAACATCCTTAAATTTATAGTCAATAATGTCTCTGGAGTCGATAATGGTATTGAAAAACCAATTAATGTTTTTCGTTGTATTTGATTTTAGTATCGTTTCAAAATCATTTCGAGAAGCTTGTCTTTCTTTGTTGAGCGCATAAAATTGCTGAATACTTTTGGTAACAATACTGTCATCAAGATAGTCATCCAGATATTTAAAACTCAATCCCGCATGGTATTTATTTGCAATTTGCTCGTTAAATTTTATCAACGTATTTTTTGGACTTCCTAAAGGCTGATCCAAATTTTTTCTGGCCATCAACAAATACAAATTCAGGTATTGTTCATTAAAATCCATGGTAGTCAAATGGAATCCTTTTAATAGCCAATATCTGGAAATACTCCCCATCATTTTCAAATCGGGATGATTTTCATCCATATATTTCATCATGGCATACACTTGGATGCCGTCATAAATCCAGTTGTCTTTTCGGGGGTCTAGCCGTAACGTATTTTTTATGTAATTGTTTAAATACGTTTTTAGAAATTTTAATTCAAAAATAAATTCCT
>Ga0137355_1000023_pt1 | contig 25014 bp, 21 predicted proteins | sample EasRivERMLT800_2_FD_104763 | JGI IMG/M metagenome (GOLD analysis project Ga0137355, IMG submission 104763) | Soil microbial communities from meander-bound floodplain in the East River, Colorado, USA - East River MetaG ERMLT800_2 | ecosystem: Environmental > Terrestrial > Soil > Floodplain ... | reverse complement strand
TTCTGTTAATCCAGATAGATAAGAGTTGCCTGTGATTTCTAAATATTGTTTAATGAAGTTGTTTCCTGCTATTGAAGCGCTAATTCCTTCATCGGCTGTTTTTACGCCAGAGAACGATTTTCTGTCCGGTTGATCGTATTTTGTTTTAGCATATGAGATTCCCGCTTTTATAGTTTGATTTTTGTTTTCATCTAATGCATATTCCCCAAACAATTGATTGTTTAAATAGTCAGACTGATCAAATTGGTTGGTTCGGATAAGGGTATTGTTAAGCCCATTTTCTGCATTGGCCATTCCGTATTGATCTTTGATTAAATTATCGGTTGTTCTTATGAAAAGCATATTGTACGATAATTTCAATCTATTGGAGTTGTAATTTAATCCCAATAAAGTTGTTAGTGCCGTTTCGTAATGGTTTTCTGTTGTAACGAAATCAGTTTTGTAGTCGACACCCGTACTTTGATATCTAAAGGTTCTTTCAGGTCCCTCTTGAATAGCAAAATTGTTTTCGGCATTTATAGAAAGTAAATAAGATATGTTTCTCTCATTTTCTAAACTAAATTTTTCTGAGTGCAAAAATCCAATGCTTGTGTTTAGTGGGCTTATGGTTTCAGCAACATCAAAACCACTTTTGAAAGAGTTCAAAGATTCTTCAGGGGTAAAGACATGACTCGATGGTGTATCTCCTAATAATTCAGGTAATTTTCTGTTGTCACCAGTAAGACCAAAGAATCCTTCGGCTGAATTGGCATCTTTAGAAATTAAAAACGTTTCCAAATTACTTTTTGCGGTATAACTGGTACCAATGTTTAGTTTTGTAATGCTTTTTGTGCCTTTGGAGGTTTGAATGTTAAAAGTTCCTCCTGCAAAATCCCCGTAAATATTTGGATTAAATGTTTTGTAAACCTCAATCACTCCAACAATATCTGTAGAGAATAAATCCAAAGGGACGATTTTTTTGAAAGGATTGTTTGTAGGCGCGGCCAAATCATTGATCAGTAAATTATTGTAACGGTCTTCCAATCCGCGTACAAATAATCCTCTCGACCCCACTTTTGTAATTCCGGTTATTTTTGTCAAACCCTCCTCAACATCACTGACACCTTTTCTGGACATTTCTTGTGCCCCAATGCTTTGCTTTATCACAACAGCATTTTTTTGTTCTAGTAAAAGAGCGGTTTCTTTTTCTCTGTTTACATTCGATTTAATTATCACCCCTTCCAGTTTGACACTTCCTGTGCCCAAAGCTTCATTAATAATCTTTTTTTCGTTCGCCTTAACCGTTACTTGAACTTCCACAGATTCATATCCAATATAACTAAACTGAAGGATATAACTTCCAGGTTTTATGGTAAGCGAATAATTTCCGTCAATATCTGTGCTAACGCCAATTTTAGTTCCTTTTACCAATACATTTGCAAATGGCAATACTTGATTATTGGAATCTTTATCGGTTAAAGTTCCTGTGATAATTCCTTTTTTAAAAATAGTTTCCGATGAAGTAACTTCATTTTTCAAATCTTCAGAATCTGCGGTTTTAGGTTGTGAAAAAGCCAGAGCCGTAATAAGAAATGTTGCAAATAATAATTTCAATTTCATTGTGTTGTAATTTTTTTGCAAAGTAAAGTCTGATTTGTAAAGTTTAAGTTATAGGCTCGTTATGGTTCTGTGAGTTATATATTATAAAATTGTTACCATATTAAATTACCGTTAACATGTTTTTCTACAGCGGTTTTATTAGTACTTTTACATGTATCTTCGCAATAAGATATCATTTAACTCCTAAATGAATAGGTTTTATTGAAATTAAAACAACTTTTTCCAGTTATGAAGAAAAAACATATTAAGATTTTATTGGTTGATGATGAGCCGGATATTTTAGAAATTGTAGGTTATAATCTTGCGCAGGAAGGTTATCAAATTTTTAAGGCAGAAAACGGTAAAGAAGCGATAAGTGTAGCCAAAAAAATTGTACCGGACCTTATTATCATGGATGTAATGATGCCGGAAATGGATGGGATGGAAGCTTGTGAAAACATTAGAAAAATTCCTGAATTGAGTCATGTAATTATTACTTTTCTTACTGCAAGAAATGAGGACTATTCTCAGGTTGCCGGTTTTGATGCAGGAGCTGATGATTATATAGCAAAACCAATTAAACCCAAGTTATTGGTCAGTAAAGTGAAAGCTTTATTGCGCCGTTTAAAGGAAACCGAAAAAAACAGTGAAACCCTTAATGTGGGAGGAATAGAAATAAATCGGGAAGAATATAAAATCATAAAAGACAATTTAGAAATCGCATTACCTCGAAAAGAATTCGAATTGTTTTATTTATTGGCGTCAAAGCCAGGAAAAGTTTTCAAACGAGAAGAAATTCTTGATAAAGTTTGGGGCAATGAGGTTGTTGTCGGGGGGCGAACGATAGATGTGCATATTAGAAAACTTCGGGAAAAAATAGGAGAAGATCTTTTTAAAACCATAAAAGGTGTGGGATATAAGTTTGAAGTATAATTTAAAAGCATGAAAATAAGTTTTAAAAAAACCTATAAGTTCGCTGTAAAATCGGCTTTGTTTATCAGTCTGTTTGCTTCCGGAGCGGTAATGTTATTGGCTGGTGCGTTTTTTAGGTTTACACTTCAAAGATTGTTTCTTTTTGGGTTTGTATTCTTTATTATCCTTTATATTTTTTCATTTGTGGTTTTACAATATAGGGTGGAACGGTTTATTTATAGACGCGTTAAAAAAATATACGATGATGTTTCGTTATTGGAATCGAGCTCTTTTATAAATCAGCCCATAACAACCGATATGGAAACGCTTACAAAGGAGGTGAAAAAGTTTGCAACCGATAAGAAAATGGAAATAGAAATGTTGCAGGTTCGGGAAGAATACCGCAGGGAATTTTTAGGAAATGTTTCGCATGAACTTAAAACACCTTTGTTTACAGTACAAGGATATTTGTCGACACTACTTGCTGGAGCGATGGATGATAAAAGCATTCGCAAAAAATACTTGAAGCGAGCCGAAAAAGGAGTGGAAAGGTTGATTTATATTGTGGAGGATCTTGATATGATCACCAAATTGGAAGTTGGTGATTTGCATTTGGAGATTTCTAATTTTGATATTGTTGAATTGATTCAGAATGTTTTCGACCTTTTGGAGATGAAAGCGGACAAAAAGAAAATTACACTCGCATTCGAAAATGATCATGTAAAGCCTATAATGGTAACCGCAGACAAGGACAAAATCCAACAGGTTATTGAAAATTTGATTGTAAACTCTATAAAATACGGAAAAGAAGGCGGTTCAACTGAAGTGTCAATTGTTAATCTGACCAATAAAAAAGTATTGATCCGCATAAGCGATACTGGAGAAGGTATCGAAAGCCAAAATATTCCAAGACTTTTTGAACGTTTTTACCGTGTAAATAAAAGCGGTTCCCGTTCCGAAGGAGGCTCAGGTTTAGGACTTTCAATAGTAAAACACATCATCGAGGCGCACAAAGAAAAAATATACGTGGAAAGTGAATTCGGGATTGGTTCTGAGTTTTCATTTACTTTAGAGAAGACGTATATAACAGATCAATTCGGTTTGGTGGATTCCCTAGATTCATAATTCTTTATAATATAAAATATTGTAATTCAATTATTTAAACTGCTTTTAAATTAAACTTCATTCATAATTAAATTAGTATTAATACGTTGTTATTTTTTTGTAAACATAATATTGTGTTAACATTAAGTTAACATGGTAATTTCATCTTTGCACCAGAAAATTAAACAACAAAAACGAAAATGAAAAAAATCACAGTTGCATTTTTATTATTGGGTGCATGGATGACAAATGCACAGGATGTGCAAGAAGTAACTAAAAGAGATAGTGTCAAAACGACAAGTATCGATTCTTTAAAAGAGGTTATGAACAATCATTCTGCAAAGTTTGATGGTTATGATGAGCGATTGTCTGAAATTGGTGGTATTCTTGACAAATTGTCAAAAATTAAAATATCTGGATATATTCAGGCACAATATGAAATGTATGATTTTTGGTCAGCTGATGGTCAGAATCATGGTGTAAATGTTGGAACAGCCACGGCTCCAGATTATGTCACAAATTCATTTTTTATCAGAAGGGCAAGGGTTAAATTTACTTATGAAGCACTTGATGGGGTGAAATTCGTATTGTGTCCTAATTTTGACATTGACAGAGTTACTATAAAAGATGCTTATGTGGTTTTGAATGACCGTTGGACAAATACATATTCGTTATGGGTGGGACAATTTAACAGACCTACCTATGAGATAGAATATTCTTCTGCGTCAAGAGAATTCGCTGAAAGATCTCTTATGACCAGAACACTTTATCCAACTGAAAGAGAACTGGGAGCAAAATTGGAGGCTGATTTTAATACAAAATATAACTTTCCTCTTAAATTGCAGTTAGCGGTACTTAATGGTAACTTTGGTGAAGGAGCTGCGTCTAACCAGGTAAAAGATGTTGATAATGGTAAGGATTTTATGGCGAGAGCGACATATGCTGTAAAAATGGCTGAGCAAGGATTGGGAATTGACTTTGGAGCTCACACCTATTTAGGGAATACTACGGTAATATCTCAGACTATTCCTCCAGCTGAATTTAGCGATGTAAATAATAGTAAATTTACTCCCGTTGTTGGTGATAAGTTTAAAAAAGAATTGTTTGGTGGGGAGATGCAAGTGTATTACGATTTCCTTGGGGGTATGTCTTTGAAGTCTGAATATATCAGAGGTACTTATTCTGGAACAACGAATGCTGCTCAAGTAAATTCATTATTCAATGCGAACAAAGTTAGAAATGTTGAAGGATACTATATATCATTAGTTAAAAATGTGGGAAGCAAACACGTTGCTTCTGCTAGATATGATGTGTTTGATCCAAACACTAAATTGTCCGGAGATGATGTAACCACTAGAGATGATTTAAAATACAATACTTGGACATTTGCATGGCAGTATTACTTTGATGAAAATGTAAAAATAATGGCTTGTTACAACATGCCAATCAATGAGAAAAGTGCTAATGCCGGAGCAGATTACAAAACAGATAAAAGAGACAACACTTTCACATTAAGACTTCAGGCAAGTTTCTAATATTTAGGTAAAACAATAATTTTTTTTTTAAAAAACAATAAAATGAAAGCAACAAAATTAAAAATAGCTGCAGTTTTAGCTGTAGTAATGATGACAGGATTTTCGTTCACAACAGTGGAGAAAATTACTGTAAAGGGTTCAGATACGATGGTTATCTTGGCTCAAAGATGGGCAGAACTTTATATGAAAAAAAATCCGGGAACAACTATTCAGGTAACCGGGGGTGGTTCTGGAGTAGGAATCGCAGCTCTAATCAACGGTTCTACGGATATCGCTAATGCAAGCCGTCCGATGAAAGCTTCTGAAATTCAAAAGTTAAAAGCAAGATACGGAACTCTTGGAGTTGAGATTCCATGTGCTAAAGATGGTATTTCTATCTACCTTAATAAAGCTAATGGCGTATCAGAGCTTACTGTAAAAGAAATTGGTCAGATTTACTCCGGTAAAATCACTAATTGGAAACAAGTAGGTGGTGTAGATGCTCCTATCAAATTATACGGAAGAGAAAGCAGTTCAGGAACTTTCGTTTTCTTTAAAGATAATGTAGTAAAAACCGATTTTTCTCCAGCGTGTCAAACTTTGCCTGGAACTGCAGCGATTGTAAATGCTGTTAAGAAAGATAAATACGGAATTGGTTACGGTGGTGCTGCCTATGCTGAAGGCGTAAAAGATTGTAAAGTGAAAAAAGATGACAAAAGCCCGGCTTACTTGCCAACTGCTGAAACAATCAAAAATAAAACGTATCCAATTTCAAGATACTTGTACATGTACTTGAAAAACAGACCGACAGGAGCAATGAAAGCTTATATTGATTGGATTCTTAGCCCAGAAGGTCAAAAAATCATTACAGAAGTAGGTTATTTCCCGGTAAAATAACAATTACTTTTTAGATTATCCTTCTCTATTTTTTAGTGAGGGATAATTTTGTTTTATAAATTAATGAATTCTTAAAGAATAGAAATGAATTCCCAATATCCAAGTAATAAAAATTTCACCCAAGAAAGTCTGAAAAAACAATTCAGGCTTTCCGAGTTTCTGGCAGAGAAAATTATTTCATCGGTTGCATTTTTATCGATTGCAATAATTTTTCTAATCTTCGCATTTGTTTTTAAAGAATCGTTGCCCATATTTGGTTTTGGTAAAACGGAACCTGCAAAAACAGAAGTAGAAGCTACTCCAAGTTCAGATTTAAAACCAGAATCCTATGGCTCATCTACAGAAGAACTGAAACCGGAAACGTATGGTTCAGAGCCTGTTTCCCAAGAGGATTTAAAACCAGAATCATACGGGGCACCAACAGAAGATTTAAAACCCGAAACGTATGGTGATGTAAAGGCTGAGCCAACAGTTGAGGTTACTACCGATGAAATTTCAGAAGCAATAACAGAAAATAAAGAAGGAGCCGACAAAACTTGGAGTACTTTCCTGACAACGGAATGGGTTCCTGTTTCGGATAGCCCTAGATTTGGTTTGTTAGGTTTGCTGATAGGAACGCTAAAGGTTACCATAATTGCCATGCTTATTGCCGGTCCAATTGCTGTTTTAGCAGCACTGTATACCTCTTGTTTTGCATCGAAAAGAGCAAAAGAAATCATTAAGCCTATTATAGAAATGCTTGCTGCTTTTCCATCTGTGGTTATTGGTTTTTTTGCCTTGATGATTTTGGCGACTTTCTTTCAGGATGTATTTGGATACGAAACAAGATTAAATGCTTTTATTGGTGGAGTTGCCATGGCTTTGGCAGCAATACCCATTATTTATACGATATCTGAAGATGCACTTTCTGCCATACCCCATACTTTTACCGAAGCCAGTTTGGCACTGGGAGCCAGTAAATGGCAAACGGCCTTTTTTGTAACATTGCCGGCCGCTACGCCAGGAATTTTTGCTGCTTTGCTTTTGGGTGTCGGAAGGGTTTTTGGCGAAACCATGATTGCGTTGATGGCCACTGGAAATGCTGCGCTGTCATCGTTAAACCCTATTGAGAGTGTAAGGACTTTTGCCGCCACTATCGGATCTGAAATGGCTGAAACCGTTTTTGGAGAAACCCATTACAGTGTTTTGTTTTTTATCGGATCATTGCTTTTTATTTTTTCATTCGCATTAAATGCCATTGCAGAGTTTTATGTAAAAGGTAAATTATTAAAAAAATTTCAAGGTAAATAAAGCATGGATACAGTTATAAAAGATACGGAAAAACATTTTTTTTCCAAGCATAAAAAAGGTGCTGATTTAAAGGGAAATTTTTTTATTGGAATTACGCAAGTAGCGGTGTTGTTGATTATTGCAGTTCTCTTTATTATTTTGGGAATTATAATTTATCAAGGACGTGAAAAATTTTCTTGGGAGTTTATCTCTTCATTCCCAACGGATGGAATGACAAAAGGCGGAATATTGCCCGCAATAATTGGTACCTTTATATTGGTAATTGTTATGTCGATTGCGGCAGTTCCTTTTGGTACCATTACCGCTATCTATCTTACGGAATACGCCAAAGAAGATTCTAAATTTGCTGCGGCTGTTCGGTTTTCTGTGAGAACATTGGCGGTAGTGCCTTCGATAATATTCGGACTCTTTGGGCTTGGGTTCTTTATCCAATTTGTAGGTGGAGGGGTTGATAATGTTTTTAACGGGGGCGAATTGCATTGGGGTCAACCCAATATTCTTTGGGCAAGTCTTACCATGTCATTGCTTACGCTACCTGTTATCATTGTTTCTGTAGAAGAAGCGCTTAAAACGATTCCAAGAGAATTGCGTGAAGCCAGTTTTGCTTTAGGTGCCACAAAATGGCAGACATTAAAAAAAGTGGTGCTTCCGGGTTCTATTTCGGGGATTATGACCGGAACCATTCTTGCCGTAAGTAGAGGTGCAGGAGAGGTTGCCCCAATTTTATTTACAGGAGCCGCTTATTACCTTGCCACTTTGCCGGGTTCACTGAGTGATCAGTTTATGAATTTGGGATACCACATTTATATCATGTCCACTCAATCTTCCGATGTGGAAAAAACAATGCCTATCCAATTTGCAACGACATTAGTATTGTTAATCCTGACGTTATCATTAAATTTGGTCGCGGTAGTTATCAGATCCAGAATCAGAAGAAGAGCCAGATAATTTTTGCATTTAGCTAATAAGTTATATTTTAGAATTTACAATAAAACAAATGAAAGACATAAAAATACAAGTAAATGATTTGTCATTATACTACGGTGAAAAGAAGGCATTAAAAGAAATTTCGATGCAGATTCCGGCAAACAAGGTAACAGCATTAATTGGTCCTTCAGGCTGTGGGAAATCTACTTTTTTGAGATGTATCAATAGAATGAATGACCTTATTCCAAGTGTTTCCATTACAGGTCAAATGTTAGTTGAAGGGGTGGACATCTATGATAAAAACGTAGATGTGGTCAATATCAGAAAAAAAATCGGAATGGTTTTTCAAAAATCAAACCCTTTTCCGAAATCCATATACGAGAATGTAGCGTATGGCCCTAGAATTAATGGAATAAAAAGCAAAAGAGAGTTGGACGAAATTGTGGAAACTTCACTAAGACAAGCCGCTATTTGGGACGAATTAAAAGATAGGCTTGATGATTCGGCTTTGGGTCTTTCCGGGGGGCAACAACAGCGTTTGTGTATCGCGAGAACATTGGCGGTAAGCCCGGATATTATTCTTATGGATGAGCCGGCAAGTGCACTGGATCCAATATCTACCTCTAAAATTGAAGAGTTGGTACATCAATTAAAAGAGAAATACACCATCATTATTGTGACACACAATATGCAACAGGCGGCAAGAACAAGTGATTATACTGCGTTTTTTTATTTAGGGGAATTGATAGAAATGGGTAAAACTAATACTATATTTACAAAACCGGAACAAAAACAAACTGAAGATTATATCACTGGAAGATTTGGTTGATAATTGAGTTTGTAATCTTTTGATTTTTTAATCTTTAAAATAAAAAAAATGGCATCATACTTTGAAATAGAATTAGAAAAACTAAAAAATATAATCATAAAAATAGGCAGTCTGGCAGAAAATCAAGTTAAAGAATCTGTTAAAGCCTTACTCTCCGAGCCTGTTGCAGAAGGAAAAGAGGTTAAAAAAGTGGAAAATAAAATTGATAAACTAGACATAAAAATCGATGAAGTTTGTCAAAGCATTTTCGCCTTGCAACAGCCGGTGGCTTCTGATTTGCGTTTTATTATGTCTGCGATGCAAATTAGCAACGAAATAGAGCGAATCGGTGATTTGGCTGTAAGTATTATAAAAAAATCTAAAAATATTAAGGATAAACACGATCTGATTGTCAAGTTCAATATAGCGGATCTTGCCAGACAAGTTGAATTGATAACGGCCAAAACCAATGCCTGTTTTTTGACTCGTGAAGAAAGTACCATTGGAGAAATTTTTGTCCTGAATAAAAATATCAAAAAAGAAGCAGAAGATGCCATACAGGGGATCATCGCCGAAATGAAAGTGAATTCTAAAGCTGTAGTTTCAGGGACTAATCTCATTATCGTTTTGAAGCATTTGGAGCGCATATCAGAACATTGTACGAATATTGCGGAGTCGGTTTATTTTATGATCCATGCCAAAATAATCAAACACGAAAAATTTGATGAGGATAAGTATAATAACTAAATTTTCATCCTTTTCTTAATAAGTGTGTAAATTAAAAACGATATGATTTTATTCGTTTTTAGTTTGCACATTTTTATTTTTAGCACTTACCTTATGAAGCTATTTTTAAATAGAGTGAATCTTAAACAGCTATTCTATAGATAAGCTTTGATTATTAAGTGTTTATCTTTTTTTAATTTAAAAAAATTAACTAATTTTAAGTATTATATCTCTATATAAAACTTAAAATCATGAGAAAAACCCTCTGCCGCACACTGCTGTTACTTCCGGTTATTACATTACTTTCTTTTGGATGTTATCAAGCTGACGTAATAAATGATACTTCCGAAATTGTTAAAACGATTTCGGAATCGATAAAAATGAAACAGCAGAAAACGAAAGATAGTAAAATTGTGGAAGGGGATTGGAAAAGAGAGGATGCACCCTACCAGATAAAAATTACTGAGGTCCGATCAGGAGGAAGAATTAAGTTGGGATATTTTAACCCCAGATCCGTTAATGTAGGTAAAGCAAGTTGGATGGATACCAGTGGTATTTTGAAAATTTATATTGAATTAAGAGACGAAAATTATCCGGGATCGAATTATACTTTGACTTATTTGCCGGAGAAAGACTTGCTAGTGGGCAAGTACTACCAGGCAGTAGAAAAAGAAACATTTGATGTGGTTTTTATCAGAGAGAAATAAAGTGCCATTCTATACCTTCTTAGAATTTTAAATTTAATCAATATCATCTTTAGAGGGTGCTTATTGAAATCGTATTACTTCTTATCATAAGCCCTAAACCTGGCAATTATTAGGTTTGTACTTTTTTGTTATTACATAGTTTTACAAGTAGAAATTTAAAAATGAATCTTTAAAAAAAGGATATGAGTATAGATAGTATACCCATTTGGGTGCTTTTTCTAGTAACATTTATTATTGTTGTGGCTTCGATTGATGCAGGGTATAGGATTGGAGGCGCAATCCATAAGGAATCTGATAAGGAAAAGGAATCACCCGTATCGGGTATTTCGGGTTCTGTCCTTGGTTTATTGGTTTTTATTTTGGTGTTTACATTTAATATCGTTTCAGAGCGTTACGATGCCAAAAGAGGACTTGTTCGAGAGGAAGCCGGTGCTATTCGGACAGCTTGGTTTAGATCTGATTTTCTTCCAGAGCCTGATCGCAGTAAAACCTTAAGGTTGATCAAAGAGTACGTAGATTTAAGGGCAGATGCGGTTCAGTCCCAAATATCCAATCGGGTGGAAGAAGCGATTGACAAGTCTGCAAAGATTCAACGTGAGTTATTTGATATTGCAGTGGTAAATGCCCGTAAAGATATGAACTCGGATGTTGCCGCACTTTATATCGAATCGCTGAACGAAGTGATTAACGTCCATTTTATGCGAGTTTCCATCGGATGGCAAGCACGGATTCCTAATGGAATTTGGATTGTTCTTTTCATCCTTGTTGTCCTCTCCATGTTTGCTGTTGGGTATCAAACTGCCATTGCAGATTCCAGCAGGTCTTGGTCTACTCTGATTCTGGCAATCTCCTTCTCCATGGTGATAGCTTTGATCGCCTCGCTTGATGTGCCTCAGGGAGGATTCATTACCGTTCCTCAACAGCCGATGATTGATCTCCGTGATTTTATAAATGCTGAAATGGCTAAAAAGTGATATGTCTTCAGAAATTTTAACGATTGTACCTGGCGGATTTTAAGCTGGTTTTCCTTATAATGGAAGCAAAATGTGAGACAAAATAATAATACTTAAAGTTAGATTTTTATGATCAGATCAATATGTATTTATTTATTTTGTTCATTCGCCTTCTTTGATTGTTTCGGACAGCAGGACACTACAGCAACTAAAAATGGAATGGCCTTGGATGATCCTTCCAATTTCCTTACGCGAATAACAATCTTCAGTGAGTTGCAACAGATGAAGAATGATGAATTTCTTAATATTACCACAGTGCGATCGATTGTTGCCATAGGAAAAAGATTTACCACTCGGCTGGACGTTCCTATAGTTTATAATTCTACACCGCTCCCAGGTAGTGATTCGTATGGATTAGGGGATATATCTGTTCGATTGTTAGGGTATCGTATCTACGGATCTCCAAAATCTGTTTTACTGACTTCGGTGGAGTTTAGTTTTAATACAGCGCAATCTCCTTTGTTGGGTACTGGAAAAAACGCAGTTATACCCACAGTTTCCTATAGCTGGCTTTTTCCTAAAAAGAGAACCATTTTGGCCCTGTCTTTTCAGCAATTTTATTCTTTATGGGGAGATGATGACAGAAAGGATTTCAGTTTTACACGCCTGCAAGGCTATCATATCAAAGCTTGGTCAAAAAAAGTTTGGACAGTAGTATTGCCAGAGCTGTACATAGATCATTTTAGCGGAGGAATGTCCATGAATCTTGAAGCTAAAATTGCTTATCGGATTACCGGGCGACTTGCGGCAGGGGCAAATGGAGGGGTTGGTCTTTTTGGCGATCACCCCGCAAGATATAAATGGACTTCCGAAGTAGGATTGCAATATTTATTAATTCGAAAAGGGAAAAAATAGTTTTAAGGAGGATTTTCGGTATTTTGCCATTTATCAGTATCCAGAAACATCAGGACGAATCCTATTTCTCGAAAACCTCAAATAAATTAGCCCAATCTATTGTGCTATTTAGTCTTGGCAATCCTTTATAGCTTAGTATGTCCATAAGATTTTCAATTTTAAAATCGTCTTGTTTTGCAAAAGGGACTAACTTTTCTTTTTCAAATTTTTCGGCCAGGTATTCCTGTTCATATTGTCCTGGCGTAGGGATAAAAAACGCTTTTTTCTCTAGTTTAACTAGATCCATTATTGTGGTATATCCAGAACGGCACAAAATGATATGGCTTTCATTGAAGGTTTGTTCAAGTTGGCGGGTATTCATGAAATTGAAATAGGTAACATTTTCAATTTGTTCTTTTTTCTGTTCTTTTTCGACAATTCCTTTTATGAATACTACGGTCCCCTCAAAACGCAATATTTCTTTTTTTAATTTTTCTTCCAATAAACCGCGTTGTGGTTCCGGTCCCGAAAGGATTACCATTAAATCATACTGTTTTGGTAAATCTTTTTTTTGCATTCGGCTTAATGGTCCAATGTATTTTGAAACAAAGTTTGGATTTTTTAAATGACCCAGTTTACCGGTCAGATTTGCCGTGTCCGCTAAATCGGGTACCCAACATTCAGTATGTTTTTTTATAAAAATTTGATGTAATTTGCTGGTGATCCATGTGGTGTTTCCAGTCATGACATTCAATTGGTGGGTAATGAATACAGAAGGCACTTTTTTGCTGAGAACTCCCAATCTATTGTCGGAAATGATGCCGTCTATTTCATATTTTTTGATCCATTCTTTGACTATTTTCTTTTCTTCCCAAATGGCTTCCATCATTTTTGGAAGACTGCGGATCAGTTTCCATTTGAAATTTTTGCCGTTTTTGGCATATTCTATTTGATACGAAGGTAATTCGAGGGTTTGCAAATAGGGAAATTCCTTTCGTAATAATGCAAGCGCGATACCATCGGAAGCGATTATTGGAGTGTAATTGTGTTCTTGCAAGGCTTTTATTATAGGAATACAGCGCGTGGCATGTCCCAATCCCCAATTTAATGGGGCAACCAGAATTTTTTTATTGTTTGTATTTGAATCCATTTGTCGAGTATCTTATTTTATGGGAAAGATACATATAGGGATGAAATTTTATATTTATGCAGCATTACCAAACCATTAAGTTATAGTTTGTCATTCTTTTCAAAGTTATGATAATAGTCTTTGTATATGAAGTTGAGGTTCCCGTTTTTTAGGATTGTGTTTAAATAGAAATGGCTGTTAGTTTCCTAACAGCCCTTCTTTAATATTTTTTTACCGGAATTAATCTTGAATATAGGTTTTGTTTCCATTTTTGTTAATGTAATATCTGCCGCCTCTTGGGCCTGTATACACTTTTTTGCCATTATATTCACCGGTAACTCTGTCAGGTGTTCTTGGTGCTTTTTCGTTGGTTTCTTTTAATGTTGGCGCTTTCGTTGGTTTCTTTTTAGATTCTTTTGAAGCGGTACTGCTTTTCACGTTTTTTTTATCAGATTCAGTTTTATCGGATGATTTGCTAACTGCTTTTTTTTCTGTCTTAGACGTTGACTTACTTGCCGCTTTTTTATCTTTAGTTTTTGAAGCAGATTCTTTTTTAGGTGCTTTTTTTTTAGTTTTAGATGTAGATTCGCTAGCTGCTTTTTTATCTTTAGTTTTTGAAGCGGATTCTTTTTTGGGCGCTTTTTTTTCTGTTTTAGAAGTAGATTTATTGGTTTCTTTTTTCTTCGTTGTTTTTGAAGCGCTTTCTTTTGTTGTAGGTTTCTTTTTCGTAGTTTTCTTTTCAGTAGTTGCTTTCTTTTTAGCAGTGGTTTCTTGTGCGTAAAAATTTGTTGAAAGAACGAAAAGCAGGCAAAATACAATTAATTTTTTCATAATAAATTGATATTTAAGTTATAAGCTTAAAAGTAATAAATTATTTATTACAAAACGCAAAATGAAATATGCAAAAAAGGAGTTGTTTTTTGTCTAAAAATAAGCTCTCAATTGTACACTTCCGGTATGTACCGTTTGGTTGGTTTCGCTTTTTCGTCCTTGATAATTGAAATTGATGTCTAAAAATTGTGTCAGATTTTTTTGCAACAAAAACCGCCAGGTCAAGTTTTGTCCCTTTTGTAACCCTTCGAGCATTTGAAATCCGACGGATGAAAATTCATTTCCCGTGAATTTATTGTGATAAAAGGAAACTTCCCCGTTCATGGTTAAGTTTTTGTCACTCGCGTACGTAAAGGAAGTTCCAAATCGATTTTGAAGTAAAGTTTCTAGATTTCCAATTTGATTTTCTTTGTTTTGTAATTCGTGAAATAAATCTAAACTGGTATTTTTAGAAAATAAATAACTGATTTTTGGAGCCAATTGATAACCGTTTATGTCGTAGTTTTTGTCAGGGAAATTCTCGGATGTGAGATTGGTCTGAATAGTTTTTGAGAAAAAATTAAACAGCCAGTTTTTTTTATACAAATGAAGGTATTGCAATTGATGCGAACCATTAAGGATTTCCTGTGATCCTATAGTAGATAAATTTTTTCCTTTATTTTGTAAATAGGAATACGTAACGGAATGATTTTGTTTGCCTCGATTGTAAAATAAACTGTTTCTGAAACTGGAATTCAAACCCAGCACGTTTTCTTGGGAGGAACTAAAAGGGTTTAATTCGAAATTGTTCTCGTCGTTTTTATTCTTCCGATCCATGATAAACGAAGTTTGATTGTAAAAATATGACATTACTTTCTTGAATCCGGTCTCGTTTTGCCATTGATTTGGATTGATTGTGAGCGATTGCGAGAACTTGTTCTGATGTGTTTTTATATAAACCTGGTTGGGTAAATAGACCCGAATGAATTTCGCTTGATCAATGAATGGTGCCACTTCAAATTCTTGTAATTCCTGAATGCCATTGCTGTTATAGTCGTTCCATACATAGACACCTTGTCCAATTGGAACTTCGAGATACGTAAATTCCTGCTGCGGAATAGTTCCCGAATTGGTTTCGTATATAGAAGTGCTTTGAATCAATTGCTTGAAAAAACGATCGTTGTAAACTATTCTGGAATTTAAGGAAGCCTCGGTTTTCTGGGTGGAATCTGTAAAATCCAACATTCTATAATTTGCATAAATAGACAAATCACTTTTATTGGTTTGAATCAATCTCGATTTTAACCAATACGTTTGGGAATTGTTTACCCGTTGCAATACATTGTTTTGCAAACTGTCATTAGTTCTTTTAAAATAACCCAATTCTACAAAAACTGCAGTACTGTCACCGCGGCCTGTAAAAAAACCATATTCAGAAAATCGTTGACTTTTTAGCGTTAGTTGATCTGTTGTTTTGTTTTTTTCTTGGTTGTTTTCTAAACGGAGGCGGCTGCCAATCCAGTTTTTGTTGAAATGAAAACGGACTTGTGATTGATTTCTGAAGAATTTGGAAGAACTATGAATTGCGTCGCTATTTAATAGACTGGTTAAGTCTTGTATCGTCCAATTTTTTAATCGGAATAATCCGTTCAAGATCTGCCGGTTTCCCGAGAAACTATCCAAAAAATCCAACTTTTCCAGTTGATAGGCCAAATTTCCTTTTTCCGGCAAAGCCAAATGCAATCCCGAAATCAAATAGCTTTGGCTTCCCACAGCAGTTGCATCCAGATTCCAATCCCTACTAAATTCGATATTATAAAGGCGTTCCACCGATTTGAAATCTTCTTGCACAAATCGGTAGTTGACAAAAGCATCTGCCTGCCATTTTTTGGAAAAAAGCCGTTGCTTAGCATTTATTTTTCCTGCAAATCCCTGATTGTTATTGTCGTTTATTGTTGAAAATAGATTGGCATCATTGTTACTCACGGCGATTTCAAAATCGACTGCTGTTTTTTCGGTGGGTTTGTATTTTCCTAAAAATGTAGCAACCTGGATCTTTATAGGCGCCACCAATCGGATGATAGGTTCATAGTTTCCTTGAGGAATACCATTTATGGGTTGGATGTATTCGTAAATTTTGTCAATAGCTGTAGCGTTTTTCAGAACATAATTTCCGTTGTTATTGCCCACTAAGCTAAACTGAACATTAAAATGAAGGTCTTGTGGATCGTTGGAGTATTCGAAAATTTCAATTGCATTGACAATCGTTTTCCGGTATAACACTTTATTGTCCGAATAGGTATCGGCATATGCCGACGGTGCGATCATTAATTTCGGATTGTCACCCGCATTGGTTAAAATTTGAACTTGCTCTTCGGTTAGGTTTTGTTGCAACGGTTGGTTTTTCAAATCACTTTCTGAGTATAAATAACTGCCAAAACTCCACTTTTTGTTTTCATGGGTTGCACCGTCATAAGTCACAAACCGGGTGTAATTTTTATCGGAATATTGGTATTCTACGGCAATTCGCATTTCGGAAGTAATAGGAAATAGGGAAGTAAAAACGATTTCTCCGGCATTATAATCTATAGTGTAATCATTGTTTTCCCCTCGTTTCAGTAAAATCCCATTAGTATACACCCGTTCCGAACCAGAAATAACAAGTACGTATAACTCTCCGTTTCGCCCTTTTAATTTATAAGGACCCTGATTGCCTTCTTGTCCGATGAAATCGCTTTTGGCATATTGCCCTTTTACCAGAGCCGCCGATGCAAATAGAGATGTTTTATTCTCGTCGTCCCCAATATTGAAATGGGTATCCAGTCCCTGTACTTTTTTATCAAAGTGCAGAAATTCGGTGTTTTTGTTTTGGAGGAAAACATCCCCGGCCCGAATGTTCCAATCATCGCTAAAGAGTTCTATGAATATGTTATCAAATTGATCCAGTTTTTGGGAATAACCGCCGTCCTGCAATGGAATATTGTTGTCTTGAATAGAGGCCCGGATGCTTACCTTTTCAGAGATTTTACCGGTAATTTGTAAATCTAAATTGGAATTTAAAACTGAATTTTGATTATTTCCAATGGTTATTCCCCGGGTAATACTCCCTGTGGTGTTCAATCCCTCAAACGGAATTGGCTTTTTAGTAGTAGTATTGTCTATTTTATATAGGTTACCGGCAATTGCTTCATTACTTACCACCTGACTATCGTCATATATGCGATATTCTTTGGTCAGAGCCTCGGGTAATTTGAGGTAATAGACCGTTACGGAATCCGGAGCGGCTGTAAGATTTTCTTTGAATAAAAGTGTTGCTTTTTGAAAATCTATTTTGTAAAAAGCGGTATCAATAGGGTTGTTATTGATGTCCATTAATTTAAAAAAACTGGAGTTAATGCTTACTTCTTCCAGATGAATGGTGTCGCGGATGGGAAGAACTTTTTTGGTTTTGTACAACAAATTTGTTTCTTGCGCTTGCAGCCCAGAAAAACAAATTAAAAAAAACAAGAAAAGTAATTTTTTAAGCATAAACACTTTAACTCGAAAAGCTCAAAAGTAGCATTTATAATTAGAAAAAGAGACAGAAGACTATCGACAGGAATTAAATTTTTTCGGTACATAAAAAAAACTTGAAGCCACGAATTCTGGCTTCAAGTTTTTTATAATTTGGTTTTCGCAATTTGTGTAAGCTAAATCTAAAGTCTAAAATTAACTCTCTTTTGTCACGATTTGCACCGTTTCTCTACTTACTTGTTTCAATAAAACCACTTTGTTTTCTTCAACGGTTTGCGCTGCTTTTTCATTGAAATGTCGAATAGTGTACAGCGTCACGTTTTCCTCAAAATCGACTTTGAATTTCTTAGACAGAATAGCATTCAAATCATTGAATTTCCCAAATTTATCCTCCACACATACCGAAAAGCTAATGGCGGAATTCTGAATTAAATTGACTTTTATTTTAAATTGGTGGAACAGCGCAAAAATCTCACTGATGTGCTCTTCCATGATGAATGAAAAATCGATGGAGGAAAGCGAAATCAAAAGCTGGTTTCTTTTAACAATAAAACAAGGCAAATAAGGCTCCAAATCTGGGCCTTTTGAAACGCTTGTTCCTGGTAATAACGGATTGATAAACGATTTTACGTACAAAGGAATTTCCTTTTTCTGTAAAGGTTGCAGCGTTTTTGGGTGAATAACGGTTGCGCCATAAAACGCCAATTCAATCGCTTCACGATAGGAAATCTGGTTCAATAAAGTGGCATTTTCAAAATATCTGGGATCGGCGTTCATCACGCCGGGAACATCTTTCCAGATGGTTACGCTTTGGGCATTCAAACAATAAGCAAAAATTGCCGCGGTATAATCCGAACCTTCGCGACCCAAAGTAGTAGTGAAATTATTCTCGTCGGATCCCAGGAATCCTTGGGTAATATTCAGTATTTTTCGTTTTATGTTTTTGGAGATGTTTTGTTGGGTCAATTCCCAATCTACTTCCGCATCTCTATAATTTGCATCTGTTTTTATGAAGTTTCGGACGTCAAGCCACTGTGTTTTTATGCCCATGAAATTCATGAAATGACTCAAAATGGTGGTCGAAATTAATTCACCATAACTTACAATTTGGTCATAAACAAAATTGTAGTTTGGTGATTTGTTGTGTGCCAAAAAATATTCCAAATCAGAAAAAAGGGAGTTTACGGCTGCAAAGACTTCGTTTTTTTCGTCTTCAAACAAATCCATCAAGATTTGATTGTGGTATTTTTTTACTTCTTGAACGGATGATTGCAATTCTGTCGATTTGTCGAAATAGTTTTTTATAACCAGCTCAAGGGCATTAGTGGTTTTTCCCATTGCGGAAACCACCAATAAAACATCTTCGTAACCTACTTTTTGTAAAACGTCGTAAACGTTTTTTATTCCTTGGGCGTCTTTTACAGAGGCACCACCAAATTTGAATACTCTCATTTTAATTCAGATTTCAGTTTTTTAGTTTGAAACAGTTATAGATTTTTTTGTAATTTATCTTTTTCTAAAAATGCATTCATGCCGGTTTCATCCATTTGGACTACACGCCAATCTTTGAGCACTTTTGCCCCGGATTTTTCGTAAAAGGCAATGGCCGAAGTGTTCCAGTCCAATACATGCCAGTCTACTCTTCGTACTTTATCTCTTTTGGCCTGCATTATGATTTCTGTATACAAGGCGATACCTAAACCAGTTCCTCTCATTTTATCTTTTACAACCAAATCTTCAAGATGAATTATTTTTCCTTTCCATGTTGAGAAACGATAATAATACAGGGCGATTCCGACAATTTCCGAATCGACTTCGGCTACAAAAACATGGAATAGCGGAGTTGAACCAAAACCGTCGCGAACCAAATCGTCGACAGTTACCAAAACGGCATCGGGTTCGTTTTCGTAATCGGCTAATTCTTGAATTAAGCCTAAAACGGCTTGCATGTCTTCGGGATTTCCTTTTCTAATAATCATGTGTGGCTTTTTTTTTTGGTTATAATATTGATTGGTTGTCTATTTATGTTTTTTTGGGGCACTAAATTTTGTTTCGTAAGGTGCATTATTTATGTTTGGATCAAATTTTGACAATGCGCATTTCATAAATTTTTATTTTTAATGACTTAAAAGTAGTCAAAAAAGTTAAAAAAGATAGGAATTATTCTATTTCAGTGGCAAATATACAATAGTGCAAACTATCTAAATATTATTTAAATCATTTTCACAAAAAAAGCGATATTTGTGACTCAAAACAACTACAACGATTTCGTGATGGAAGAACGCAACAAGACACTAGGAGAGTTTATTATAGAAAACCAAAATGCCTTTCAATATTCGTCAGGTGAATTATCTCGAATTATAAATTCGATTCGATTGGCGGCGAAAGTGGTCAATTATAAAGTAAATAAAGCCGGATTAGTTGATATCGTTGGGGCAGCAGGGGAGCAAAATATTCAAGGGGAAGACCAACAAAAATTGGATGTCTATGCCAATGAAATTTTTATTCAGACTTTAATAAACCGCGAAATTGTTTGTGGGATCGCCTCCGAAGAAAATGATGAGTATATCACCGTAGAAGGAAGTGATCACAGCCATAATAACAAATATGTGGTTTTGATGGATCCGCTTGATGGATCTTCAAATATAGACGTGAATGTTTCGGTGGGAACCATTTTTTCTGTCTATAGAAGGATTACTCCAATAGGAACTCCAGTTACACTTGAAGATTTTTTACAACCGGGCGTTAATCAGGTGGCAGCAGGATATGTGATTTATGGTACATCGACAATGTTGGTTTATACCACAGGTTATGGAGTAAACGGATTTACGTTGAACCCTGCTATAGGAACTTTTTATCTGTCTCATCCTAACATGCAGTTTTCTAAAGACGGACATATCTATTCAATCAATGAAGGAAATTATGTTCATTTTCCACAAGGCGTAAAAGATTATATAAAGTATTGCCAGTTTGAAGAAGGGGACAGGCCTTATACTTCTCGTTATATCGGAAGTTTGGTTTCGGATATCCACAGGAATATGATTAAAGGGGGAATTTATATTTATCCTACCAGTTCTAAAGCTCCAAAAGGAAAATTACGTTTATTATATGAATGTAATCCGATGGCATTTATTACTGAACAAGCCGGAGGAAAAGCTTCTGACGGTTTTGGAAGAATAATGGAGATTGAACCTACAGAATTACACCAACGGGTTCCTTTCTTTTGCGGAAGTTATAACATGGTCGAAAAAGCAGAAGAATTTATGCATAAAGCGAAATTAAGCAAATAATAAAATCAAAAAAAACTCCCATTTCTGAAACTTCAGGTGGGAGCTTTTTATAAATGATGATTTGTTTTTTATGCGTATACTTTTGGCGCGAAACGGAAGTTTCTTGATTTATTTATTCATGTGCTGCATTTCATAAGTAAAAGTGTCCAAATCGACTTTTCGATCTACCAACGCGAGAGCTTTATTAACAATATAATTTACATTGCTTGGAGTAAAACCTAATGCAAGAGCAAATTTGATTAATAAATGTTCTTGTTTGTCACCCAACTGATGATCCCTGTGTACAATTCGAGATAAATTATATAGCGCTTCAAGTCTCTCTATATACAGATAAGGCGCATTGATTGGGTATTTTGAAGGATCCTCTAAAATTTCGTCATATTCTTCTTTTGAAATTTCAAGGTCTAAAGCTAACTTGTCTAAAAACTTTTTTTCTTGATCCGAAATGTTTCCATCGGCGTAGGCCACGCGTACAATAGCAGAGAAATTACCTCTATTTCTTTGGTTAAATTCACTGCTAAATAAATCTGAAATTGACATAAGTATTGGTTTTATGATGTCTTATAAAGATAATTATTTTTTTTTAAATATTAATTTTCTTACTGCCGTTTTTTTGGCAATTGAGATTGATTCTGGATTATTATTTAGGTCGAATTAACGCTTCAAAACAATCATTTTCAAAAAATATTGTAAGTTTACAAACCCATTATCAATTTAATAAATTTAACCAATGTCGGAATTTTGGATTTACTTTCAAATAGGTTTGAAACATGTTTTAGATATTCATGCATATGATCATGTTTTGTTTTTAATTGCATTGGCAATTCCATTCTCCTTTAAGGATTGGAAAAGTATCTTGCTCTTGGTTACTATATTTACGATAGGTCATACTATGGCATTATTGCTTTCTATTTTTGGTGTCATTGCTGTGAAGGTAAATATTGTGGAGTTGTTGATTCCTGTTACGATATTAATTACGGCTCTATATGATCTTTTTACCGCGGGGAAATCAAGCAAAAAAGAAAGTATAAATTTAGTGTTCTTTATTACGCTGTTTTTTGGAATTATTCATGGTTTGGGTTTTTCAAACTATTTCAAATCGATTCTGGGGGGAAGTTCTGTTTCTAAGTTATTGCCATTGTCGGAATTTGCATTGGGAATAGAAGCGGCACAAATAATTGTTGTATTTGTGGTTTTGATTATAGCCTATATTGTTCAAACGGTTTTTCGTTTTTCAAAACGAGATTGGACATTAGTGATGTCAGCTTTTATAATAGGAGTAGTTTTGCCAATGATTATTGAGAATGAAATCTGGAAGAGATAAATTAAATGGAGAAGAAAAAGTTAAATAAATACGATAAAGCATACCTGAGAATTGCTACAGAATGGGGGCTTTTGTCTTATTGTAAAAGGAAACAAGTAGGGGCGATCATAGTAAAAAACAGAATGATCATTTCGGATGGTTATAATGGCACGCCTTCGGGTTTTGAAAATTGCTGTGAAGACGAGGAGGGTTTGACCCGTTGGGATGTTTTGCATGCAGAAGCTAACGCCATTCTTAAGGTGGCACGATCTACACAATCGTGTGAAGACGCTACGCTGTATATTACACTTTCACCCTGTAAAGAATGCAGTAAATTGATACATCAATCCGGAATCAAAAGAGTGGTGTATCACCACGGATACCGTGACGATTCGGGAATTCAGTTTTTAATGAAAGCGGGAATAGAGGTAGAACATATTCCATTATTAGAAGAATAAATGAACTTCGATGCAAAATATTTACCGATAGTTATTGGCGCTACGCTTGCCTTAGGAATTGTGCTCGGAAGTGTGTCAAATTCCTCGAGTCAGGATTATCTTTTTTCTACGAATGATTCCAAAAACAAGCTCAATAAGCTCATCGATTTTATTGACAGCGAATATGTAGATGATGTGAATACGGATTCTATTGTAAATCTTACGGTTAATACTATTCTGGGGCAACTCGACCCGCACTCGGTTTATATTTCGCCAAATGAGCAGGCTGAAGTTGCCGAAAACATGAAAGGTGATTTTGTTGGTATTGGAGTAAATTTCTATATGTATAATGATTCGCTTGCAATTATAAAACCGGTTGAAAATGGTCCTTCGGCCAAAGCTGGTATAAAAGCTGGAGACAGGATTCTTTATGCTGATAAAACAAAATTGTTTGGACGTAAATTACCTAATGACAGCCTTTTTTCTAAACTTAAAGGAAAAGAAGGGTCTCAAATAGTGCTTACTGTTTATAGAAAAACAGAAAAGAAAAAACTGAGAATAAAAATAATGCGTGGCATTATTCCTTTAAAAAGTGTCGATGTTGCGATGCTTTTGAACTCAACTACGGGCTACATGAAAATTAACCGATTTGCCGAAACCACGTATCGGGAGTTTATGGCAGGTTTGGCCCAGTTAAAACGTCAGGGAGCCAAGTCACTCGTGATCGATGTGCGGGATAATGGGGGAGGTTACATGGAAGAAGCAATTGCCATTGCCGATGAATTGTTGAAAGACAACCAATTGATTGTTTTTACTAAAAATAAAAATGGGAATGTTGACAAAACTTACTCCAGTAAAAGAGGGAGTTTCGAAAATGGAAAGGTATTTGTTTTAATCAATGAAAATAGTGCTTCTGCCAGTGAAATACTCGCAGGGGCGATTCAAGATAATGATAGGGGAACGATAGTGGGACGCCGTTCTTTTGGAAAAGGATTGGTGCAGCGCGAAATGGATTTTAAAGATGGTTCGGCAGTACGATTGACTATTGCCAGATATTATACGCCAACGGGGCGATCTATCCAGAAACCGTATTCAAAAGGAAATGAAAAATATTTTAGTGAATCGGATTCTCGTTTTATAAATGGGGAATTATATGAAAAAGACAGTATAAAAGTTGTTGATTCTCTAAGATTTAAAACTAAAAAAGGTAAAATTGTTTATGGTGGAGGTGGAATTGTTCCAGATGTTTTTGTCCCTCTTGAAGTGGAGCATGGCAGTGAAAGTACCGCTTATTTATTGCAATCCGGTATTGTGGGACATTTTGTTTTTGAACAATTAGATCAAAACAGAAATGCGTTTAAGGGAATTGCTTTTGATCAATTTCTAGCCAAAATAGATGCAACCGATTTGTATTTTCATTCTTTTCAAAAATACCTTTCCAAAAACGAATTGGATATTAAATTGATCAATAGTAAGGCTTTGGTAAAACGCTATCTTGCCGCAGAATTTGCCCGACAATTATACGGGGAAAATTATTATTATAAAGTAGTATTGAAAGAAGATGCGATGGTGAAAGCGGTTTTGAGTAAATAGTTGACAGGTTTCAGAAGGCAGTTTTCAGAAAGTTGAACTGTCTTTTTTAAAGTAATGATGGGGAAATGGGAATTATATCTGACTGCCGAGAACAGGATTACGAATCGGTTTTTCTGAAAACTGCAATCTCAAATTCAAATTCTATTTCCTTATACTGTCATGCACATGAGTTTGCACGCCGTCATTCCATAAAGTAAGAATGTCTGTTGCAACAGCAGCGCCACTTCCTGCGGCTATGGCCAGTTGGCTTCTCCAGCCGGCTAAAGTTCCCACAACATAAATGCCTTCGGTTACTTTATGATCGATGTTTTTTAGTTGAATTCGTTGTTTTTCCGGAAGTGATTTTTGGTGTGGTTCTACAAATTGCATTAAGCCATCAATATCAAAAGTATTTGCGGAGCCAATAGCGACTACAATCATTTTTGTTTTATACGAGCTCTTGTTTGTGGTAACCAAAAAATCAGGGAATTCACCTTCTATTTTAAGAACTTTCTCGTTTGGGATTTGTGTAATATGGGGATAGGTTTCAGATAAATGCTGAATACTTTCGGTTAATAATTCCGAACCTAATTTGCCCGGAGCAATTCCATAGGCATTATTATACAGCCCCTCTTGTAGAGAGGATGCTT